>Ga0302278_10000155_pt1 | contig 87293 bp, 69 predicted proteins | sample III_Bog_N3_2_FD_194543 | JGI IMG/M metagenome (GOLD analysis project Ga0302278, IMG submission 194543) | Peat permafrost microbial communities from Stordalen Mire near Abisko, Sweden - III_Bog_N3_2 | ecosystem: Environmental > Terrestrial > Soil > Wetlands > Peat | place: Sweden: Abisko...
AATCCGCGCGCGTGATGAAAAAGGCCGTGGCCTATCTCATGCCCTTCATGGAGGCGGAGAAAAAGGCCAGCGGCGACACCGCCAAAAACGCCGGCAAAATCCTCATGGCCACCGTCAAGGGCGACGTCCATGACATCGGCAAAAACATTGTCGGCGTCGTGCTCGCCTGCAACAACTACGAGGTGATTGACCTCGGGGTCATGGTTTCGTGTGAAAAAATCCTGCAAACCGCCCGCGAACAAAATGTGGATATCATCGGCTTGAGCGGACTCATCACGCCCTCGCTGGATGAAATGGCCCATGTGGCCCGCGAGATGGAGCGCCAGGGGTTGCTCCTGCCGTTGTTGATCGGCGGGGCGACCACCAGCAAGGCCCACACGGCCGTGAAAATCGCCCCGGCGTATCGTCAGCCGGTGGTTCACGTATTGGACGCCAGCCGGGCGGTGCCGGTGGTCAGCAGCCTGATCAGCGTGGAACAGAAACCGAATTTCACCCGGGAATTAAAGGCGGAATATGACCGCATCCGCTCGCAGCACGGCGGGCAGACGGCCAAACTGATCTCGTTGGCCGACGCCCGCGCCCGGGCGGCCCGATTGAATTTCGACGACCTGCCGCAGCCCGAGTTCATCGGCGTCCGGGCCCTGTCCGCCGCCACCACCACGCTGAACACGCAGCACACCGCGCGCGTCACGCTGGCCGAACTCGTGCCGTTCATTGACTGGTCGCCGTTCTTTCACGCCTGGGAATTGCGGGGGCGTTACCCGGCGATTTTGAACCACGAAAAGCACGGCGACGAGGCGCGCAAACTGTTTGCGGACGCGCAGGTGTTGCTGGAAAGAATGGTCACCCAAAAGCGCCTGCAACCGCGCGCCGTCTATGGTTTGTTCCCGGCCAACGCCATCGGCGATGACGTGGAACTCTACACCGGCCCGGCCCGCACGGACGTATTGCAGACGTTCCATTTCCTGCGCCAGCAAATCATCAAGGACGACGGCAGCCCCAACTGGTGTCTGGCGGATTTCATCGCCCCGCGCACCGGCGGCCGGCCGGATCACCTCGGGGGGTTTGCCGTGACCACCGGGCACGGACTGGCCGAGCTGGTCAAAGAGTTCAAGGCCGATCACGACGATTACAACGCCATCATGGCCGAAGCGCTGGCCGACCGCCTGGCGGAAGCCTTTGCCGAATACCTGCACAAGCGCGTCCGGGAGGAATGGGGTTTTGGGCGCCTGGAAAAACTGACCACCGACGAATTGATCGCCGAACAATACCGGGGCATCCGCCCGGCGGCGGGTTATCCCGCCAGCCCCGACCACACGGAAAAAGGGACGCTGTGGAAGCTGCTGGACGTGGAGCAGCACACCGGCATCAAACTGACCGAGAGCTACGCCATGTGGCCGGGCAGTTCCGTGAGCGGCCTGTATTTTGCGCATCCGGATTCGAAATACTTTGCCGTGGGCAAACTGGGGCGCGACCAACTGCTGGACTACCACCGGCGCAAAGGGTTGACGCTGCAGGAAGTCGAACGCTGGCTGGGGCCGTATCTGAATTACGAACCCGGTCCGGCCGCCCTCGGCTGCGCCTGCGGCGTGGCGCATTGACCCGGCCCTGCCCCCTTCGCGCCCCGTTCACCTTTTGAGTGGATTATTCCATTTCAATCCCGGGAAACGGGCAAAGTCGGCATCCGTCGTTTGCAGGATCAATCCGCGCTCCATCGCCAGGCGGCAAGATGGGCGTCGGTCGTCAGATTGCCCGCCGCACCCACCTGGGTGATCAATTCGGCCAACCGGATGAAATGTTGTTCCGCCGGATGAATCATTTTGACCTGCGGCTGTTCGATCCAAGTGCGAACGATGGCCAAAATTTCCGGCGGGGAATAAGGATTTTTAAAAATCCGCGGATTGGTCAGCAGCCGGATGAACCCCAGTACGACCACCCAGGATAATCCGACCATCTGCGACCCATTCAGTTGATCTTCCCACCATTGCCGGGCTTGGGGATGATCCTTGGAATTGATGTCAACGCATCAACGCTTCAACCTCCACAACTTAGATGGACCGGGCTTAACCAAGTGACACCAAGTGAAACAAGGTGAAACCCGGTAGTTCAGTTCACCAGCTTCACCGCTTCGCCGGCCATCCATTCGGCCGGGGTTCGAGACCTGCGGCGATGGCGGCGGCCGACCCGGAGTTTGAGTTTTTCAAAAACAACGTAGATGACCGGCGTCGTGAAGAGGGTGAGGGTCTGGGACAGCAGCAGCCCCCCGACCACGGCGACACCCATGGGTTGCCGCAATTCCGAGCCGGTGCCCATGCCGATGGCCAGGGGCAGGCTGCCCAGCAGCGCGGCCATGGTGGTCATCATGATGGGCCGGAACCGGATGACGCAGGCCTTGTAAATGGCCTCCTCGGGCGTGAGGTTTTCGGTCCGCTCGGTGTAGATGGCAAAATCCACCATCATGATGGCGTTCTTCTTCACGATGCCCATCAGGAGGATGATGCCGATGAAGGAAATCAGGGAGAGTTCATCGCCGCAAAACATGAGCGCCAGCAGCGCCCCGACGCCGGCCGAGGGGAGCGAGGAGAGGATGGTGAGCGGATGCACGAGGCTCTCATACAACATCCCAAGCACGATATACACCGTGAGCATGGCCGCCGCGAACAGCAGGGGCATGTTCGACAGCGAGGATTTAAACACCTGCGCCGTGCCCTGAAAGCTCCCCTGCACACCGGCGGGCAGGCGCAGCTCCTCCTTGGCTTGATCAATCAAATCCGTGGCTTCCCCCAGCGACACGCCGGGGGCCAGGTTGAAGGAGATGGTTGAGCACGGAAACTGGCCCTGGTGGCTGACCGACAAATAGGCGTTGCCGGACTCGAACCGCGCCACGCTGGCCAGGGGCACTTGCCGGCCGGTCGTGGATTTGACGCAGATCTTTTGCAGCGCCTCCGGCCCCTGCAAAAACTGCGACTGGGCCTGGAGGATCACATGATACTGGTTGTAGCGTTCATAAATGACGGAGACCTGCCGCTGGCCGAAGGCGTCATACAGGGTTTGGTCAATGGCCGCCGGGGAAACTTTCAGGCGGGCGGCGGCGACGCGGTCCACGACGACGTTGGCCTGCAAACCGCCGGCCTGTTGGTCGCTGGTGACATCCATCAATTGCGGATACGTCTGGAGCTTTTTGATCAGCGCGTCGGACCAGTATAAGAGATCGTCCAGGTTCACCGAAGTCAGCGCATATTGGTAGAGCGATTTTGATCCGCGCCCGCCCATCCGGATGTCCTGCGAGGGTTGGAGAAACACGTTGATCCCCTCGAGTTTCTCCAGCCTGGGGCGCAGGCGGTCAATCACGGCGTCCACGCCGATCTGGCGCTGGGCCTTGGGTTTGAGCGAGATGAACATGTGCCCGTTGTTCAGGCTGGAACCGCCGATGAAGGAACCCATGGCGTCCACGGCCGGGTCGGCCAGGACGATGGCCGCGGCCTGGCGCTGCAACTTTTCCATGGCCTGGAACGAAATGTCCTGCGCGGCCTCGGTGGTGCCGCCCATCTGGCCGGTGTCCTGCGGGGGAAAAAAGCCCTTGGGTACGATGATATACAGATAGACGGTGAAGATGCAGGTGAGGAACGCCACCCCGAGCATGAACAACTGGTGGCGCAGCACCCAGCGCAGGCCGTGAATGTATCCCGCCAGCATCCAGTTGAAGACGCCTTCGCTCGCGCGGGAAAACCATCCCGGCGGACCGCAGGACGCCTCGGGGCGCAAAAAGCGCGCACACAGGGTCGGCGTGAGGGTGAGGGAAATCACGCCCGAAACAAAAATGGCCAGACTCAGCGTCACGGCGAATTCATGGAACAGCCGCCCGACCAGGCCGCCCATGAAGAGCAGCGGGATGAACACGGCGATCAGGGAGAGGCTCATGGATACGACGGTGAAACCGATTTGGCGGGCGCCTTTGAGGGCCGCCGGCAGGGTGGCTTCGCCCTGCTCGATGAAGCGGAAGGTGTTCTCGATGACGACAATGGCGTCGTCCACGACAAAGCCGACGCAGATGGTGATGGCCATGAGCGAAAGGTTGTCGAGGCTGAAATGCAGCAGAGACATGAAGCCGAACGTGCCGGCGATGGCGAGCGGCACGGTGATGCTGGCGATGAACGTGGGCCAGAACCGCCGCAGGAAAAGGAAAATAACCATCACCACCAGGGCGATGGTCAGCACGAGCGACACCTGCACGTCGTGGAACGACGCCCGGATGGTGGTGGTCCGGTCGTTGATGAGGGTGAATTTGATGGCGGGTGGAATCCAGCGTTTCACCCCCGGGAGGGCCTGGTTGACATGCTCCACGGTGTCAATGACATTCGCGCCGGCCTGCTTGAAGACGAACAACAGGACCGCCGCATTCGTGTTCGCCCAGCCCGCCAACCGGTCATTCTCGACGCCCTCGACGACGTCGCCCAGCGCGTCCAACCGCACCGGGACGCCGTTTTTCTGCCCCAGGATCAGCTGGTGATACCCGCCGGCCTGGATCAACTGATCGTTGCTCTCGATAATATACGATTGTTTGGTGTCGCTGAAACCGCCCTTGGGCAAATCCACGTTGACCTGGCCGAGCATGGCGCGGACCTCCTCGAGACTGTAACCGGTCGAGGCCAAAGCGGTGGGATTGACGAGGACGTTGACGGCGGATTTTTCGGAACCGCTGATCCCGACCTGGCTCACGCCCTCGACCTGGCTGAGGCGCTGCCCGACAATTTCATCGGCATATTGAAAAATGGTCGCGGGCGGCAGGGTGTCGGAGGTCATGGCGAGGACCATGATGGGGGAGTCGGCGGGATTGACCTTGCGCCAGGTGGGGGGGCCGGGCAGGTCAATGGGGAGGTCGCTGGCGGCGGCGTTGATGGCGGCCTGGACGTCGCGCGCGGCGCCGTCAATGTTGCGGTCCAAATCAAATTGAACGACGACGGAACAACTGCCGAGGCTGCTGACGGAGGTCAGTTCGGAGACCCCGGAAATCTGGCCGAGCCGCTTTTCAAGCGGGGCGGCCACTGCGGAGGCCATGGTGGTGGGGTCGGCCCCGGGCAGGCCGGCGCCGACGAAAATGACGGGGTAATCCACACGCGGCACGGCGGCGACCGGGAGCAGGCGGTAAGCCAACACCCCCAACAGGAACAAACCCATGGCGAGCAGCGAGGTGCCGACCGGCCGGCGGATGAAGGGGCCGGAGATGTTCATGCGCCCGGGGCGTTATCGGCGGCCAGCCCGCCGGAAGGGCGGTCGTCCACCGCCGGCGCGGCGACGGGGCGGACGCCGAACCACCGGTGCATCCGCCGGGCCAATCGGTCCAGATAGAGATAGACCACCGGGGTGGTGTAGAGCGTGAGAAACTGGGAGAAAATCAGACCGCCGACAATGGCGATGCCCAGCGGCTTGCGCAATTCAGAGCCGGAGCCCCGCTCGAGGGCCAGCGGGAGGGCGCCGAGCAGCGCGGCCATGGTCGTCATCATGATCGGGCGGAACCGGAGGAGACAGGCCTGGTAAATGGATTTTTCCGGCGAGAGCCCCTCGTTGCGTTCGGCATCCAGCGCAAAATCAATCATCATGATGGCGTTCTTCTCGACAATGCCGATGAGCAGGATGATCCCGATGAGGGCGATGAGGGACAGTTCCGTGTGGGTGGCCAGCATGGCCAGCAACGCCCCGACCCCCGCCGAGGGGAGGCTCGAAAGAATGGTGAGGGGATGGATGTAGCTTTCGTAGAGCACCCCGAGGATGATGTAGATGACCATGATGGCGGCGAGAATCAGGAAGGGTTCGCTGGCCAGCGAGGTGCGAAATTCGGCCGCGCTGCCGGAATAGCTGGTGGCGACGGTTTCCGGCAGGCCGATTTCCTTTTCCGCGTTTTCGATGGCATTGATGGCCGCGCCGAGCGAACTGTCCGGCCGGATGTTGAAGGAAAGGGTCACGGACGGAAACTGGCCCTGATGGGTGAGGGACAGCGGGGCGGAGACAATTTTCGGGCGGGCAAAGGCGCTCAACGGCACCATCTGGCCAGTGGTGGATTTCACGTAGATCTGGTTGAGCGAGGCCGGATTGAGTTGAAACGAGGGCTGCACCTCGAGGACGACCCGATACTGGGTCAACTGGGTGAAGATGATGGCGACCTGGCGCTGGCCAAAGGCGTCGTAGAGGGTGTTGTCAATGGCCGCGGGCTGGACGTTCAGCCGGGAGGCGGCGTCGCGGTCCACCTCCACGCTCAGTTGCAGGCCCTGCGATTGCTGGTCGGAGGCGGCATCGCTCAATTCCGGGAGGGTTTGCAGTTTGGCGAGCAGTTTCGGCGCCCACTCGTCCAACTCGGTCTCATCGGCGTCCTCCAGGGTATATTGATACTGGGTGCGGCTGACGCGGCTGTCAATCTGCACATCCTGCGCCGCCTGCATGAAGAGCGAGATGCCCCCGACCTCCCGGGTGGCGCTGCGCAACCGGTCAATGATCTCGGTGGCGTTCGCGCGCCGCCGGTTGCGCGGCTTGAGGCTGATATACAAACGGCCGGAATTGACGGTTTGATTGACCGCGCCCGCCCCGACAAACGAGGCCACGCTGACGACGTCCGGGTCGCGGCGGACGAGGTCGGCCACCTGCCGCTGGCGTTCCACCATGGCCGCGTAGGAAATGCTCTGGGCCGCATCCGTGACGCCGATGATCATGCCGGTGTCCTGCTGGGGCAGCAGCCCCTTGGGCACGACGAAGTAAAGATAAAGGGTGGACGCGAGGGTGAGAAAAAACACGCCCAACGCCAGGGGTTGATGCCGGAGCACCCAGACCAGACCGCGATCGTAGGCGTGCAGCAATGCCTGGAACCAGGACTCGGTGAGTTTAAACAGCCGCCCGTGCTTTTCGTCCCGTTCCGCCCGCAACAGGCGGGCGCACATCATCGGGGTGAGGGTCAGCGACACCACCATGGAAACCGCGACGGCGATGCTGACGGTGAGGGCGAATTCCCGGAACAGCCGCCCGACGATGCCGGTCATGAATAACAAGGGGATGAACACGGCAATCAGCGACACGCTCAGCGAGATGACGGTGAACCCGATTTGTCTGGATCCCTTGAGCGCGGCGACCATGGGGGTCTCGCCCATTTCGATGAAGCGGACAATGTTCTCAATCATCACGATGGCGTCGTCCACGACAAAGCCGGTGGAAATCGTGAGCGCCATGAGGGACAGGTTGTCGAGGCTGAAACCGGCGAGCTTCATCACCCCGAAGGTGCCGATGACCGCCAACGGCAGGGCGACCCCGGGAATGACCGTGGCCCAGAATTTGCGCAGGAAGATGAAAATCACCATGACCACGAGCCCCACGGCGAGGACCAGGGTGAATTCCACATCCGCAATCGAGGCGCGAATGGTCTCGGTGCGGTCGGTGAGGATGGCGACTTTGACGGTGGGCGGAATGGAGGCCTCGAGTTTGGGCAACAGGGCTTTGACGCGGGAGGCCGTCTCGATGATGTTGGCGCCCGGCTGCCGCTGGATGTCCAAAATCACGGACGGTTGGCCGTCCACCCAGCCGCCCAGATGGACGTTTTCCACGTTGTCAATGACATCCCCAATGTCGGACACGCGCACGGGGGAACCGTTGGTGTAGGCGACGATGATGGCGGCATAGTCGGCGGCGGAAAACAACTGGTCGTTCGCGCCAATGGAATAGGACTGCCGGGGGCCGTCGAAACTGCCCTTGGGGGCGTTGACATTGTTGGCGGCCAGCGCCGCGCGCACGTCTTCCAAGCCGATGCCATGAGCGGCCAGGGCGGCGGGGTTGACCTGCACGCGCACGGCGGGCTTCTGATTGCCCTCGATGGTGACCAGCCCCACGCCGGTGACCTCGCTCAATTTTTGCGCCAGAACGGTGTCCACGAGGTCATTGACTTTTTGCAACGGCAGGGTGTCGGAGGAAATGCGCAGGGTGAGAATAGGGGTGTCGGCCGGGTTCACCTTGCTGTAAGTGGGGGGGCTGGGCATGTCGTTGGGCAGCACCCCGCTGGCCGCGTTGATGGCCTGCTGAATGTCCTCGGCCGCCGCGTCAATGTCGCGATCCAGGGCGAATTGCAGGGTGATGCCGGCATTGCCGAACGAGCTGGCGGAGGTCATTAATTCGAGCCCGCTGATTTGTCCGAACTGGCGCTCCAACGGGGTGGTGACCGAGGACACCATCACCCCGGGGCCCGCGCCGGGATATTCCGCCATGACCTGGACGGTGGGGAATTCCACCGGTGGCAGCGAGGAAACCGGCAGCAGGTAATAGCCCAGCAACCCCATCAGCACCACCCCCGCCATGAGCAGCGCGGTGGCCACGGGCCGCCGGATGAATGGTTCGGAAATATTCACTGGCCCGGGGCACCCGCCGGCACCGGGCCTTTGCCCGCATTCCCCGGGGCGGCGGTGCGGATTTTCGAGCCGTCCTGTAATTTATACTGGCCGTCCACCACAACTTCCTCGCCCGCTTTGAGCCCGGTTTCAATCAGGGCCAGGCCATCCTCCATGAGCGCGACCCGTACGGCGCGGACTTCCACCGTGGCATGGTCGGTCACGACAAAAACAAAGGTGCCCTTGGGACCGCGCTGCACGACCGCCTCGGGAACGACCAGCGCATTGGTGCGGGTGATGAGCAGCAAGCGCGTATTGATGAACTGCCCCGGCCAGAGCTGCAGGTGGTCGTTGGGAAAGGTCGCCTTCAGCCGGATGGTGCCGGTGGTGGGATCAATTTCATTGTCAATCACCGCGACCCGGCCCCGGTCCAACACGGTGGTGTTGTCGCGGTCCATGGCCAGCACTTCCAGGCCCATGCCGTGGTGTTGCTGCTGAATCTGGGGCAGCGATTGCTCGGGCAGGGTGAACAACACGGAAATGGGCAGCATTTGGGCGATGACCACCAACCCGCCGGCATCCGCGGCATGGACGATATTGCCCTGATCCACGAGGCGGACGCCGGTCACGCCCTCCAGCGGCGAGGACACCTGGGTGTAATTCAACTGCACCTGGGCGGCATCCATGGCCGCCTGGTCGGCCGTGACGGTGGCCTCGAGGGTTTTCACCTGGGCGTTAACCTGGTCGTAGGCGTCCTGCGAATCAATTTTGGCCGCCAGCAAATCCGCCTCGCGTTTCAATTCCACGCGCTGCAAATTCAATTGGGCCTGATCCTGGCCCTTTTTCGCCGCCGCCTGGTCCAGCGCGGCCTTATAGGGGGCCGGATCAATTTCCGCGAGCACATCCCCGGCGTGAACGAATTGCCCCTCCTTGAAATTGACTTTCTCCAATTGCCCGTCCACACGCACATGCACGGTCACGGTGTTGAACGCCTGTACGGTGCCCAGGCCGTCCAGAAAAATCGGGACATTGGTTTGGAAGACCAGGCCCGTCACCACATTCACGGACGGCTCGCCGCCCGCCCCCGGACCGTCCAAGCGGTTGGCCGCCGCCCGCTGCTGCTGCTGCCAAATCCGCGCGAAAATGCCGGCCGCCAAAAGCAAAAGCACCAGCGGGATAACCCACCGGCCGACACCCAATGTCTTTGCGGGTTTGGCCCCCGCAAGCGGGTCGGGGTTGGGGCCGTCCGGACGGTCATGGTCGGTCATTTCTCGATCCTAAAGGTTGACGCATTTTTCGATAACATGTTTGAGCGGCAGAAGAATAGGTTATTTTGGCGGAGACAGCAACTTGCGAATGCGAATCGCGCGTCCCGGCAGGCTTGACCCGGCGGGGCGGGCGGTGGCGGGGTAACTTTTGAAAGGGTGTCAATCGAAATTAGTTATGATCTGCGAAAAGGCAAAACCGAAACGGGGCGGCCGGGTGAATCCGCCCGGCGCGGGCGGATTCACCGGGCCCGGTTGCGGTTCATGGCGCGATACAGCCACGCCCGCGCGTAGGCCCAGTGGCGCTTGGCGGTCGGGGCGGACAGGTTCAGCACCCGGGCGGCTTCTTCCAGGGTCAGGCCGGCGAAGAAGCGGAGCTTCACCAATTCGGCCTTGACGGCGTCGTGCGCGGCGAGTTGATCGAGGGCCTCATGCACGGCGAGCAACTGGTCGTCGTCCATGCCGGCGGCAAGTTCGAGGCTCTCGGGGGTGAGCGGAACCCGTTCGTTCCGGCCGCCGTGGCGGTCCGACCGCTTGTGCCGGGCATGGTCAATGAGGATGCGCCGCATGGCTTCGGCGGCGGCGGCAAAAAAATGGGCGCGGTTTTCCCAAGCCGGCTGGCGGTCGCCACCCAGGCGGAGCCAGGCTTCATGCACCAGCGCGGTGGCCTGGAGGGTCTGGCCCGGAGCCTCGCGGTTCATCTTCTGCGCGGCGAGCGTGCGCAATTCGTCATAGACGACCGACAGCAACCGGTCAGCCACCCGGGGATCGTCCGGCGCCATCGGCGGCAGGGTGCGGGTGGGTTCGTTCACAGGTGTGAGGTTACCAGATTGGAGCCAAATGAATTGATGATGATCCGAATTAAAAATCAACCCAGCGGCGCTGTCGAGCCGGGATTGGGCGGCCCTCGGTACGGCGGCTCACCCGATGGGTGGAATGTTCCAGCGCCCGTCAATCATGCAGACATTCACCGGACCGGTGTGCGCCGGAATGGCCTCATACGCCCGGGCGGCTTTGCCAGTGAACGGGATGGCGATGATATCCGCCAGCGCATGGGGCGTCAGTTCGCCAATCTTCCCGGCCTGCCCCAGGGCGCGGGCGCCGTTGACGGTGGCCATGCGGACGATTTCCTCCGGGCGCAGGTGCGGATCTTTGCCCGCGAGCGTGCGCATTTCTTCAAACAGGTCGAGCACGGGCTTCGCTTTACCGGTCTTGCGGACCGTCGCCAGGCTGTCGGTGCCCAGACAGAGATTGACCCCGGCTTTGGCGAGGCGTTCGCGCGGGAAGGGCGGATGGCGGAAATAGTCGTGACTGCGCGGGCAGTGGATGACATTGACGCGGCGTCGCCCCAGCAGGGCCGCGTCCCCCTGCGCGAGCAGGTTGACATGCACGGCCAGAAGATTCGGGCCAAGCATCTGGTGGCGGTGCAAGTGCTGGACGGGCGAGCCGAGGCCGCAATCGGAATTGTCGCGGTCATTGCGCCGGAGCCAGTCGTGCATCGCGCCTTTGGCGGCCATGAACATTTCAAATTCCTGCTCGGATTCCGCCACATGGGTGCAGAGGCGCCAGCGGCGCGCGCGGGCCAGTTGGGCGGTCTGCCGGAGCAACTCGGGCAGGGTGGAATACGGGGCGTGCGGGGAAAGCCCGATGCGGTTGCGCGCATGGGCGAGGGATTCCAGTTTGTCCACCGCTTCGCGCAACAGTTCGCCCGGATCGCGGCGGGCGCGGATGCCGGTCATTTCCAGAAACGAGAACACGCGCAGCGGGGTGGCGTCCCAGACTTCCGGCAGCAAATCCGGCATCACTTCGATGTCCGCCACGGTGGTGACGCCGCTTTTGAGCAGCATGTGCGCCCCGTTGAGCCAGGATTGCGCGTAATCGGAATAACCCCAGCCGGATTTTTCGGCGGTGATCAATCCGATCCAGTCAAGAAACGTTTTGGGCGGGGGCAGTTTGCCCGCCATGTCGGTGTAATCCAAGTGGCAGTGGGCGTTGATCAACCCCGGCATCAGGATGACCGCGCCCAGATCCACCACCCGGCGGCGGGAAACCGACTGCAAATCGCGCCAGGCGCCCACCGCGCGAATCCGGTTGCCGGACACCGCCACCGCCCCGTCATCCATGGGCGGACGGTTCAGGCACAGGAGCGTGCGGGCGCGCAGAATCACCAGGCCACCCCCGTGGTCTTATTCTTCACCGCTCTCCTGCTTGTCCTGCTTGGTCTTTTTCAACTTGGCGGCCGTCTTGTGCTTGTGCGCCTTCACCTTGCTGTGCCGGGTGCGGATCTGCTGCTGAATTTTCTTCGTGACCCGGTCAATCGCCGCATAGAGATCGGTCTCGCGGTCCTCGGCAAAGAGATCGGATCCCCGCATGCCCAGGCGAATCGAACAACTGAACTGCTTGTCCGAAACGCGCGTGTGATCATGCTCCAGGGTGACACGCGCATCAATGGCTCGCTTGTCAAAATGTTCGAGCTTTTCAATCCGGGCGATCACATGCTCTTCAATCGCCTGCGTCAGGGTTACGTTGTGCGTGGAAAGGATCAATTTCATGGGGATAAGATGCAAGCGGCGGCGGGTAAAATCCAGTATTTCCTTAAATTTTTGTCGGGCGAGCGCCGGCGCATCCTGACACTGTCGCGGAGCGCGGTCCCGCGAAGGGCGGGGCCGCTTCAACGGACGAATGGGGGCTGGCGATTCGATCGGTCGGCTGGCTGGCGGACGGTGAACCGGTATAAATGCCGCGCCCCAACCTATTTGCGCTTCAGGGCGCCGTGTCAAGAGGCGCCCGGCCAGCGAAAATCATGCCAATTTTGATTGTGAAGCCCTCTAAATTCCGCTACATTAACCGATGTGGGACCTGGCTTACAACTATCGCAACGTCTCTCCCAGACGCTGATCCTGTCGCCGCAGATGCAGCAGTCGCTGGCTTTGCTGCAGGCCCCCACCCTTGAACTCATGGCCCTGGTCGAACAGGAACTCCAACAGAACCCCGTCCTCGAGGAAGCCGCCGTCGAGGACACTGATTTACGCGAAAAATCCGAGCGCGATTCCGATGAAATCGCCGCCGCCCCCGATCTGGCCGAGCCCCCCGAGGATGTCATTGTGGACCCGACGGTGGACAAAAATGCGGACGTGCCCGTGGATGATTTCCAAGCCGAATTCGAGAAGCTCATCCAAATGGATCAGGACTGGCGCGATCATTTTGCCCAGACCAACATCCCCGTCCGCCAGACCCCCGAAGACGAGGAACGGCGGCAGTTCATGTTTGATTCCCTCACGGCGGGCACGTCCCTGGCGGAACACCTCATGGACCAGATGCGTGAGGCGAATTTGACTGATGAGCAGCGCATCCTGGCGGAATTGATCATCGGCAATATCGATGATTATGGCTATCTCAAGGCCTCGGTGGAGGAACTGTCCGCCATGGCCGCCGCGCCGGCCGAAAAGGTGGCCGAGCTGCTGAAGCTCATTCAAACCTTTGAACCGGCCGGGGTGGGCGCCCGTGATTTGCGCGAGTGCCTCCTGCTCCAGTTGGAACGCAGCGGCCAGCAGGAGACCTTGGAATACCGCATCGTCCGCGATTTCATGGAGGCCCTCGGCAAGCGGAAAATCCCCGAAATCGCCCGGGGCACCAACCTGTCCGTCGAGCGCGTGCAAGAATCCCTGTGCCTCATCGGCCGGCTGGATCCCCGCCCCGGTCGCGCGTTTCTGCCGGACACCCAGCAATTCGTCCTGCCCGAGGTCTTTGTGCAAAAAGTCGGCGATGATTTTGTCGTCACCACCAATGACGAACAAATCCCCCACCTCCGCATCAGTAATGTCTATAAAGATCTCATGTCCCAGGGCGAAAATTCCGACGAGGTCAAAAATTACATCCGCGATAAAATCCGCGCCGGGAATTTCCTCATCAAAAGCCTGCACCAGCGCCAGCAGACCATTTTGAACATCGGGCGGGAAATCGTGAAACGCCAGCGCGAGTTCATGGAAAAAGGCGTGGCGCACCTCAAGCCCCTGACCATGGTGCAGGTGGCCGAGGTCGTGGGGGTCCATGAAACCACCGTCAGCCGGGCGGTTTCCGGCAAATACATGCAAACGCCGCAGGGCATCTTTGAAATGAAATATTTCTTCACCAGCGGCCTTCAATCCGCCACCGGTGAAGACGTCTCCAACACCAGCGTCAAGGACATGATCGCCGATATTTTCAAGAACGAGAATTTGTCCCGGCCGCTGTCCGACCAGGAAGTCGTCAAAATGGTGACGGAGAAGGGCATCGTCATCGCCCGGCGCACCGTGGCCAAATACCGGACCGAATTAAACATCCTCCCCTCGAACCTCCGCAAAGTTTATTAGCCCCGGCCGGCTGATTTTTCTTGTGGGCAACGGCGGACGGTTTCATTAGTATTCATCCCACAACCAGCCGTCGCTCTCCGAGCCCGGCAAAACAATGGCCAAAAACCTTATAGCCGCATTCAGCGATTCGAGTCTGTTCCTGCGGGAATGGCTGGCCAATCCCTTGCGCACCGGGGCGGTGGCCCCCAGCTCCCCCAAACTCGCCGGGGCCATGGCGGAATGGCTGCCGGCGGACCCGGAAAGCTATGTGCTGGAACTGGGCCCCGGCACCGGAGCCGTCACTGAAGCCTTGATTAAATATGGCCTGCGCGAAGACCGGTTGGTGGCCATCGAACACAATCCCAACATGGCCCGGCTGCTCCGCAAGCGGTTTCCCCGCGCGAACATCATCACCGGCGACGCCTGGCAGATGGATCATTTACTGCCCGCCTGCCCCGTTCCCGTGCATGCCGTCGGCGCGGTCATCTCCAGTCTGCCGCTGTTGAATTTCCCCCCCGAGCAGGCGGAGTCGCTGGCCGAAAAAATCCAGTCCATTCTCAAACCCCGGGGCCATTGGGTGCAATACAGTTACAACCTCGGCAAGAAACAGCCGCGCGGCGCCAACCGGTTCAAGCTGCACGCCTCCAAAATCATCTGGCTCAACCTCCCGCCCGCCCGCGTCAGCGTCTATCGCAAAGCCGGCCGGGGCGGATGAGGGCGGTCGGCACCAGGAACCGGAGCCGGCTGGAAAATTCAAATTTCAAAGCCCAACTCTCAAAGCCAACCCCGGCTCATTGTTCCTGATCGCGCCGCGCCGGGGCCGATTATTGGGCCATGGCCGAGGCGAGGGCGGTGCCGGCGGGCCGGGCATCCTCGTTGAGTTCGAGGCGCAGGTAATCATACACCACGCCGCTGGTCAGGTCGCCGGCGGGGACGGTGAGTTTCATTTCGTTGTCGCCGGGCTTCAGGAGGGCGGCGTCAAACGGCTGGGCGTATTCACGCCAAACCCCCTTGTCGGTGTTGTAACGAAGGGCGTTGGTGGCCACCGTATGAATGGTTCCCACCGTCTGGCCGTTGACCGCCACGGCCAGACCGCCACCGCCGTCGGCCCCGGCCAGCGCCAAGCGCAGGATCGCCCGGCCCTGCTCAGCTTTGGCCATCTTGAATTTAATGGTCCAGGTGGTCGCCCGACCCCGGCCGATGGTGCGCCACATGTCCGTCCCGGGCGTCCCGGCATGGACCCAACCGAAGCGTTGGTTGGCGGGATCCTTGGCCTCGGGATTCAGCCAGGCGGTGGATTCCCCGTGCGGGACTTGTTCAAAAAACCAGTCCTTGTGGTAATCGCTCTTGCCAATGGTATAGGTCAGGTCGTTCGGGAACAAAAGCGGGTAGCGCACACACCAGCCCCAGAGCCAGTAATCGGAGCCGTCGCCCTTGAAAAATTTGTCGCCGGTGCGGTCGGGGTAGCCGATTTCCCAGATTTGCCGCCCCATGCGCACGGGCTTCCAATCCAGCCGGCCCAAATCCACGGACTTGCCGGGTTCGATGGTGATGTTGGTCTGGGCGAATTCACCCAGCACCCCGTCGGCAAAGGCATGCAGGGTGTAGGTGCCGGGGCGGACATTGGGAATGGTGAATCGGCCGCTCTTGGCGCCGTCGGTCCAGTATTGGTAATAATTACCGTCGTGCGCCCAGGTGACCAGATTGCCGTTGCCGGATCGCTGGACAAAGCTCCCGCCGGTGCTGGTGTAATCCGGGTGCGAGAGCCCGACGGTGAGGCTGGGCAGCCGGGTGGTGGCGGCTTGGGGATCATTGAGCACCAACCGGCCGGACACGGTCACGCGCCCGTCTTTGTGCGCGTAATCCACGCCACTGACCCAATCATAGGGCCACCGGGCCCGTTCCTTTTTGGCCCGGTCGAGGGCATCCTGCCAGAGCGCGAGGGCGTTCTTCCGCCAAGCCGGCGGCACGGTGGGGTTGCCGGCGGTGGCGGCCAGCGTGGCCAGATCCGACGGCGAGGCGGTTTTGGGGTGGGCCAGAGCGTTGCAATAAACGAAAATCGGGCCGATGACCTTGTTCCATTTTTCCCCGGCGGGGATGTTGCACCCGGCGCCGCCGGCGTAATGGCCGGAGGTCCAGTAATCCAGGATGGTGGACTGCATGTGACAGACCAGATCCAGCTTTTCCGCGCCGCCATCCAGGTATTCGGTGCTGGGATTGATAAAATAAAGGCCGATGTGGTCCTTCGTGTCGGAGAAGCCGTAGGCGGAAAGCTTGTATAACACCGCGCAGTAGCTGTATTTGTGTTCGACCGAGTTTTTATAGTTGCCGGTGCTCAGGATGCGCTGCTCTTTGGCGTGGATGACCACGCCGTCGCGCAGATCCTCGGGGCTGGGTTCGAGCATGTTGCGGTCGTTATCCACGGAGAGCCAGTCGAAGCTGGGTTTGAGCTGGGTGATGAACCGGCTTTCGCCTTCGCGGGCGGCGGGATAATTGGTTTCATGGGAGAATTCGGCGTAGGTGTAGATGCCGCTGGAGCCGCGCTCCATGGCGTAGCGCACTTCAATGTCCATCCGCCCGTTCACCCCCTTGATGGCCACCTCGGCGCGGGTGCCGCCGTTGGTCGCCGGATCAATGGTGACCGACCGGGTCACCCGGCCGGACGGCGTTTGTTCCCAGATGCCGCCGGGCCCCATGGTGTTGATGCCGTGATAGACGAGCGCCGTCATGTGGCTGTTGCCCTTGTTGATGGTGGCCTGGATTAAGCCGTTGTCCAGCGTCCAGGATTCGCCGTTGTCGGTGACGGTCACGGGAGCGGCGGGCTTGGCCATCACCGGCCGGGCCAGGGTGAGGCTCAGAACGAGCGCCATCCAGAGGCGGCGCGAAGGGGGGGAAAGTAGGATTCTCATGAGCGCAACAGAGTTTGCATGGTGGTTTGAAACATAAACACGCCCCGCCCATTAAATGGGCGATTACCGGGTGTGCTATGATAGGAGAGACGGAATCCGCCGCCATCGGTTACAGCAAATTATGGCCGCGACCGGCATGGGTTCTGGCTGCACCTCATGGCATCTATGGCTTTCAAATGCAGCCGCTGCTAAAAAACCATCCTACCATTGGCAGCTTCGTATTTCTGTGAGCCTGGCGAGGATTCTCCCTCTCCTGGCTTGTCGCGCCGTAGCGCCAGCGAAGGCGGAGGAGCAGGCCGGGGTGAGGGCGGACGTGTCGCGCCAGCTTGTCCGACGCGGTTAATGCCTATCGTCCCCGTTTCCGCTTTCTCGCTTTCCCGCTTTCCGCTTTGGCTTTCCCCGTTCCCCGGCCGTTTAGAATTATTCTAAATCTTGACGCGCCCCGCCGGTTCCATTACCTTCCCGCCCGAGCGTGATGAGCACGGTGGCTAACAAGAAGAGCGGCCCGGATTTGAACCAGCGGCTCGGGGTGAGCGGTTTCCGCTTCACCCCGCAGCGGCAGCGGGTTTATGAGGTGCTCTGGCAAAAGCGCGACCACCCCACCGCCGAAGAAGTTTTCATGCGCGCCAAACAGGGGATGCCGTTCATCTCCATGGCCACGGTTTACAACTGTCTGGACGCCCTCGTCAAGAGCGGACTGGCGCGGCAGGTGACCCTCGAGCGCGGGGCCACCCGCTTCTGCCCGAACATGACCGAACACTGCCATTATTATTGCGACGCCTGCGGCGAGGTGTTTGACGTGCCCCTGCCCGCCGACACCTCCGCCCTCCCCCATCCCCGGGGGTTCAAGGTGGATCACTATGACATCGCCGTTCACGGCCGGTGCGCGGCCTGCGCCGGCAAACCCAAGAAATAATTTCCATGAGCACCGCCACTGAGACAATTGAGGAGCTGGTCAAAACCGAGTATAAATACGGTTTCTTCACCGACGTCGAGACGGAGTCCGCCCCGCCCGGGCTGAGCGAGGACACCATCCGCCTGATTTCGCGGAAGAAAAACGAGCCCGAATGGCTCACCGAATGGCGCCTGAAAGCCTACCGCCACTGGCTCACCCTCACGGAACCGGACTGGCCGAAGGTGCATCACGAAAAAATCAATTACCAGGACATCGTCTATTACTCGGCCCCCAAGCAAAAAAAAGACGCGCCCAAAAGCCTGGACGAGGTGGATCCGAAGCTGCTCGAGACCTACGAGAAACTGGGCATCCCCCTGCGGGAGCGCGAACGCCTGGCCGGCGTGGCCGTGGATGCGATTTTTGACAGCGTCTCGGTGGGCACCACGTTCCGCAAGCAACTCGCCGAAAAGGGCGTGCTCTTCTGCTCCTTCAACGAGGCGGTGCATGACCACCCCGAGCTGGTGAAAAAATACCTGGGCTCGGTCGTGCCCTACACGGACAATTTTTTCGCCGCCCTCAATTCGGCCGTCTTCACCGACGGTTCCTTCTGCTACATCCCCAAGGGCGTGCGCTGTCCGATGGAACTGTCCACCTATTTCCGCATCAATGCGGCCAGCACCGGGCAGTTCGAGCGCACGCTCATCGTGGCGGACGAGGGGGCCTCGGTCAGTTATCTCGAGGGCTGCACCGCGCCGATGCGCGACGAGAACCAGTTGCACGCCGCCGTGGTGGAACTGGTGGCCCTGGACCAGGCGCAAATCAAATATTCCACCGTGCAGAATTGGTATCCCGGCGATGAAAAAGGCGTCGGCGGCATCTACAATTTCGTCACCAAACGCGGGCTGTGCAAGGGGCGCAACTCGCGGATTTGCTGGACCCAGGTGGAAACCGGCTCGGCCATCACCTGGAAATATCCGAGTTGCATCCTGCTGGGCGACCATTCCGTGGGCGAGTTTTATTCCGTGGCCGTCACCAACAATTACCAGCAGGCCGACACCGGCACCAAGATGATCCATATCGGGAAGAACACCAGCAGCACCATCATTTCCAAGGGCATCTCGGCCGGTCACGGTCAAAACAGCTACCGGGGCCTGGTGGAAATCCGCAAAAGCGCCGCCCACGCCCGCAATTTTTCACAATGCGATTCGATGCTGATCGGGGCCAAATGCGGCGCCCACACCTTCCCCTACATCGAGGTCAAAAACACGACCGCCAGCGTCGAACACGAAGCCTCCACCTCCAAAATTGGCGAGGACCAGATTTTCTACTGTAATGCGCGCGGCATCGCCACGCAGGACGCCGTCAACATGATCGTCAACGGCTTCTGCAAGGAAGTGTTCAAGGAACTCCCGATGGAGTTCGCCGTGGAAGCGCAGAAATTGCTGGGCGTAAGCCTCGAAGGCAGCGTAGGATAAGTAAAAAGAAAATGAGCAAACCAATTCTCGAAATTAACAACCTCAGTGCGGGAGTGGAGGGCAAACAAATCCTCAAGGGCGTCAGCCTCACCCTCAACCCCGGCGAAGTTCACGCCGTGATGGGCCCCAACGGCAGCGGCAAAAGCACCCTGGCCGCCGTCCTGGCCGGCCGCGACGGCTACGAGGTCACCGGTGGCGAAGTGATTTACCAGGGTCAGAACCTCCTCGACCTGGATCCCGAGGAACGGGCGCGCGCCGGCGTCTTTCTCGCCTTCCAATACCCCGTGGAAATTCCGGGCGTGAACAGCACCTACTTTCTCAAGGCCGCCCTCAACGAAGTCCGCAAACACCACGGCCTGCCCGAACTGGACGCGATTGAATTCCTGGCCCTGGTCAAGGACAAGATGAAACTGCTCGAGTTGAAGGACGACCTGCTCAAGCGCTCCGTCAACGAGGGCTTCTCCGGCGGGGAAAAGAAGCGCGCTGAGATTTTCCAAATGGCCGTGCTGGACCCCACCCTCGCCATTCTGGATGAAACCGATTCGGGCCTCGACATTGACGCCCTGCGCATCGTGGCCGGCGGGGTGAACAAATTGAAACGCCCGGACGCCTGTCAGTTGGTCATCACCCATTATCAACGGCTCCTGAACTTCATCATCCCGGATTTTGTGCATGTGCTGGTGGACGGACGGGTGGTGAAAACCGGCGATAAAGGCCTGGCCCTCGAACTCGAAGCCAAGGGCTACGACTGGATCACCAACGGCTTATGAATCTGACCGAAGAACAACGCCAGAAGGTCGCCGACTGGATCAACGCCGGGGCGAAACTCTCCGAAATTCAGAACCGGCTCCAGAGCGAACTGGGCATCAAGCTCACCTACATGGAAGTGCGCTTCCTCGTGGATGATTTAAAACTCACCCCGCACGATCCGGAACCGCCCAAGGTGGTCGCCCCGCCGGCCGAGCCCGTGAAAGCCCCCGTCGCCCCCGCGCTCGCCGACGAACTCCTACCCGCACCGGGCGGCGTCAAGGTCACGGTGGATCATCTGGCCCAACCCGGCGCCATCGTCAGCGGCAAAGTGACCTTCAGCGACGGCCAAATCGCCGATTGGTTTCTGGACCAAACCGGCCGCCTCCGCGTGGCGCCCAAGGTGACCGGCTACAAGCCCACCGCCCCCGACGTGCAAGAATTTCAAGTGGCCTTGCAAACCGAACTCGCCCGGATGGGCTTCGCCTGAGTTCCCAAATCTCAGCCTCTTAAGAAACATCTTCGGAACGTGTTGATTTGTAGCAAGTTGCAATCAGGACCAAAGGCCCGCCTTTATACCAGCCTGGGGCCCTCGCCCCAGGTTCCAGTACAACGAATAATCAAGGGCTGAAAGCCCGATCCAATCCTCCGTCGCCCGTCTGAGGAACGTTTCTTCCTGCATCAGCACCCGCAGGGCGTCCCCGCTCTGCGCGAAAAAAACGGTTTTCTCGACTTCCGACCGCCCTCCGCCACACCGGGGTTGTCGCCCCAGGCGTTCGGTCTTTGTTCGCGTGGTTCGAGTTGAGGCGCGGGGCTTGGGGCGCGAGGCGGGGACCGGGCAAAAAGCGGACGGTTTAAAAATCCCCTGCTTTTCGCTCTTTGAGTTGCGGTCGAATTGCCACTTTTCAACCTCTGTGCCTTTGTGTCTCTGTGGTTGCCCTCTTCCATGGTTCGCCCCGTGGTTAAGCACAAAAAGCAATTGTATGCTTTTGACTATTGACAATCGGCAGAAAGATGCGTATTGTAAATATGAAGAGAGCGAATGAGCGCATCAGCCTCAGCCTCCCACTTGAAATGGCGACCGACGGTTCGGCTGCGCGCTGCCACCGGACGTTTGTGCGGTGCGGGTCAAAAAGCGGCCCCATACCCCGCACCTTACCCGCATCTTGCGCAAGGCGTACCGCAGGTTTCCAACCTGCTGTATCGCCGATTTCCAAATCGGCAGACCGTCCAAGAATTAAATGCGCCGGCTTGCGGTGCCGCCAGCGGGTTTGGAAACCCGCGATACCGCAGACTTGGAAGTCTGCGGTACAAAATAGCCGCCTCGTCCGGGCCGCAGCCTTTGAAAACCATAGATGCGGATAAGGTGCAGCCCACACCCGCATCTTGCGGCAGTGGCGGGCCGCCTGCGTGGCCCCGCGCCCCAAGCCCCAAGCCCCGCGCCTTCTTTTCCTATCCAAAATCCGTTCAGGAGAGTTTCGGCGGTTTCAGCCCGGCCCCGGTCAAGGTCAGTCAAACCCAGTCAAACCACTTTATGGTCAGTCCAGCCGGGTCGAGGCCAGTCAAGCTTGGTCCGGTGCCCGGCACCCCGGACCCGAGACCCGAAACCCAAGACCCGAAAGGAGGGTCAAACCCGGTCAAGGTCGGTCAAACCCAGTCAAGCCTCTCAAGTCCGTGCGGTCACCGCCACCCGGTGGCAAGCCGCCCGGCTGCCATCCCTGGACCACGACATAAGACATCAAGGTTGAACTTTCCCCACCCCCTCCCTCCCCTTCAAAAAAATGGGGGCCTGAGTTCAAGGCTGGCCTTGCCCCGGCGGCTTTGATAGGCTCCCTCCCGTTTGATGAATGAATTCGGTCAAAAATGGGTGGTCGGCGGGTTGGTGGGGCTGGGCCAGATCACGATGCTGGCGAAGGAGGCCGTGGCTTCCTGCCTGACCTTCAAGCTGGCCAAGCGCGATCTGCTCTTCCAGATCTACTCCATCGGGGTGAAATCCCAGTCGGTGGTGCTGGTGACGGGCGCGTTCACGGGCATGGTGCTGGCCGCGCAAACTTATTTCCAGTTTCACAAGGTGAAAATGGACACCGCCACGCTGGCCGTGGTGAGCGTCTCGATGTGCAGTGAACTCGGGCCGGTGCTGACGGCGTTGATGGTGGCCGGCCGGGTGGGGGCCTCGATGGCCGCCGAATTGGGCACCATGCGGGTGACGGAGCAAATTGACGCGCTGCGCACCCTGGCCACGCATCCGGTGGATTATCTGGTGGTGCCGCGGCTGGTGGCGTCGCTCGTCGCCCTGCCCATCCTCACGACCGAGGCCATGGCCATCGGCATTGCCGCCAGTTATATCGTCGGGGTGTTTCTCCTGGGGATTGATCCCGCGTATGCCTGGTGGAACATGTTGAAATACTCGCATGATAGTGATGTGCAGATCGGCATCATCAAGGCCGTGGTTTACGGGGGCATCATCGCCTTGGTGGGCTGTTACAAGGGGCTGAGTTGCGGCATGGGCGCGGAGGGGGTCGGCCGGGCCACCACCGAGGCGGTGGTTTACGCCTCCATTTCCATCCTGATTTCCAATTTCTTCCTGACCCTGGTGCTCGAACAGTTGGCGCTCATTCTCAAGTTATGATCGAAGTGCGGGATTTGAACAAACGCTTCGGCGACAACCCCGTGCTCGAACGGGTGAGTTTCCAGATTGAACACGGCGAATCCGTCGTGATCATCGGCCGCAGCGGCGGGGGCAAGAGCGTGCTGCTCAAACTCATCATCGCCCTGTTGCAACCGGACAGCGGCGCGGTGCTCATTGACGGCCAGAACATCGTGGGGCTGAATGAACGGCAGTTGATCCGGGTGCGCGAACAGTTCGGCATGGTGTTTCAGGGGGCGGCGTTGTTTGACTCGATGACGGTGGAGGAAAACGTGGCGTTTCCCCTGCAACGCAAGGGGCAGCACACGCCCGGGGAAATCAGCCGCCTCGTGGCCCGCACCCTGGACGTGGTGGGGCTGCCCGGCACCGAGAAAAAAAAGCCGGCCGAATTGTCCGGCGGCATGAGAAAGCGCGTCGGGCTGGCGCGGGCCATCATTTACGAACCGCGGATTCTGCTCTATGATGAACCGACGACCGGGCTCGACCCGATCGTGTCCGACAGCATTGACAACCTGATCATCCGGGTGCGGGAACGGCTGAAAGTGACCAGCGTGGTGGTGACGCATGACATGCGCAGCGCCCGGCGGGTGGGCCAGCGCATCCTGATGCTGCATGAAAGACAGATTTACGCCAGCGGCACGCCGGAGGAATTTTTCGCCTCCCGGGATCCGGTGGTGCGGCAGTTCATTGACGGGGTGGCGGACCCGGAGGACATTTTATTTTGAACCATGGATAAATCAAAGCGGTTGGAAATCAAAGTCGGGGTGTTTGTGGCGGCGGGCCTGATCCTGCTGGCGACGCTGCTCCTGCAATTCAGCAAAAGCACGAGCGCGTTTCGCGCCACCTATGAACTGCGCCTGCACGCCGTCAATGTGGGTGGCATCAAACCCCGCGCCCAGGTGCTGCTGGCCGGGGTGCAGGTGGGCACCGTGGCGGACATCAAACTGGCCAAAGACGGCAAAAGCGTGACCCTCACCCTCAGCCTTTACAAGGACTATGTCATTTACGGCGACGCCCGTTTTGTCATCGAGCAAGCCGGTTTTTTGGGGGACCAGTATGTTTCCATCATCCCCACCGCCAATGAGAAACCCCCGCTCGAAAATGGCGCGGACGTCCCCTGCGAGGAACCGTTCAATCTCCAGGAGGTGGCGCGCTCGGCCGCCGGCTTCATTCAGCGGCTGGATGGAACCGCCCAAAAGCTCGACGCCGCCGTCAGCGATATCCGGCGCGTGGTGCTCAACGACCAGACCCTCACCAATTTCGCCCTGGCGGTCAACAACGTGCGCACCGTTTCGGAACAAGCCCTGACCACGGTCAGCAACCTCAATCTCCTCGTCCTCACCAACCGCGTCCAAGTGAATGGCGCGGTCAGCAACGTGGTGCATTTCTCCCAGCAACTCACGGACCTGGCGGATTCGGCGGACGCCCTGCTGGCCACGAACGGTGCCACCCTCAGCGTGGCCGCCCAAAACGTGACCGCCTCCACCGTGATCTTGAAAGGGGTTTTGAGCGACGTGCAAGCCGGCAAGGGCCTGGCCGGAGCCCTGCTGCAAAACCAGCTCCTGGCCTCGAACGTGCAGGCCATCGCCGGCAATTTGGCCGTGACCACCAGCAATTTGAACCGGGAGGGGCTGTGGGGCGTGCTCTGGTCGCACAAGCCCCCCAAACCCGCAGCGACCAACGCCCCGGCCACCGACGGCTCGCATAAAACCGACCCATAACCTCATGGATTTCACCACCATCTACACCGCCCTGAACCCGGCCGAGGCGCAACTCGTTCGTTCACGCCTGGAAGCGGCGGAGTTCCATCCGTTCGTCCAGGGTGAATTGGCCGCGCTGAGCATTGATGGTTACGCCCTTACGGCGGGCGGCATCCGGGTGCAGGTGCCCACGGGCGAAGCGACCGAGGCCAAGGCCTTTCTTGAGAGTTGACCTGTGACTCCCGCCCAAATCAAATCCCTGCGCCGACTGAAACAATTGTTGCCCGGCGAAATCAGCCTCGAACCCGCCACCCTCGCCCAATACGCGGGCGACAAATGGTTCGCCGCCCATCAACCGGACGCCGTGGCCCGGCCCGATTCCGCGCTCTCCGCAGCCAAAATCCTGCGCTTCGCCGACCGCCACCGGATTCCCGTCACTCCGCGCGGGGCCGGCCACGGTTACGTCGGCGGCTGCGTGCCCATGCGCGGGGGCATCGCCCTTTCACTGGAGCGACTGAACCGGGTGCTGGAAATCAACGGCCGGGATTTTGTGGCCGTCGTCCAACCGGCGGTCATCACCGAACAACTGCAACTGGCGGTGGAAAAACGCGGGCTGTTTTATCCGCCCGACCCCGCCAGCCGGGCCAACAATTTCATCGGCGGCAACATCGCCACCAACGCCGGCGGCCCCCGTTGCTTGAAATACGGCGTCACCCGCGATTATGTGCTGGGCCTGGAAGTGGTGCTGGTCAATGGCGACATCGTCCGGCTGGGCGGCCGCACCCACAAAAACAAAACCGGCTTTGATCTGCACCGCCTGTTCGTGGGCTCCGAGGGCCTGCTGGGCGTCATCACCGAAGCCACGCTGAAACTCATCCCCCGGCCCCCGTTCCGGGCGAACCTGGCCATCGGCTTTGATTCGATGAAGAACGCCGTGCGCGCCCTGCAAGCCATTCTGGCGGCGGGGTTTCTGCCCTGCGCCCTGGAATTGGCGGATCAATTCACCCTGGCCGCCGCCGCCAAACGCACCCGCAGCGAACGCCTGCTCGGTTGCCGCGCCCATTTGATCGTGGAATTGGACGGTCAGGAAGCCTCCGTCCGGGGCGAAATCCCGGAACTGGAAAAAATCGTCCGCCCCCGACAGCCGCTGTTCATGGACACCGGCTTCGGCGCGGCCCAGTGCGAGGAGATTTGGAAAATCCGCCGGGAGTTTTCCTACGCCCTGCGCGACACGGGGTTGACGAAGTTAAACGAGGACATCGTGGTGCCGCGCGGCCGGCTGGAGGAATTGTTCCGCTTTACGGCGCGCCTGCAAAAAAAGCACGGCCTGCCCATCGCCTGCTTCGGCCACGCCGGCGACGGCAATATTCACACCAATGTCATGGTGGACTACACCCAGCCCGGCGCCAGGGCCCGCAGCGAAGCCGCGCTGGATGAACTGTTCCAGCAGGTGATCGCCTGGGGCGGGGCCATCAGCGGCGAACACGGGATCGGCCTGGCGAAAAAACGCTGGTGGCCGCAGGCGGTCTCCCCAGAGGCGCGCGCCCTGCACCACACCATCAAACGGGCGCTGGACCCCCACGCCATTTTGAATCCCGGGAAGTTTGTTTAATGCGAAGGCGATTTAGTTTGCCCTCAACCCGAAAACCGGCATTATGGGCTAACGACGGTCGGTAACGGATCCCATTTCGGAGCGTAGCTCAGCCTGGTAGAGCACTTGCTTTGGGAGCAAGACGTCGCAGGTTCGAATCCTGTCGCTCCGACCACCGTTTCATTGGGTTTTTTGAAACCCGCAGTGCAAAACCTGTCGCTCGTGGCGCGACAAATGTCAGATTGCACCCAGCCTGCAAATAGGTTAAGGTCTCCGGATGAGCGAGACCGCCATTATTGCCATCGAAAGCGATATGCAAATCGCCCCCAACTTCATTGAACGCGCCTCCAACCGGATTTTCCATGAGGTGTCCGCCGACGCCGAAGACTGGGCGTTGCTCGCCGGGCAGGCGGGCCTGCAACCATGGAAACATGGAAACACTGGGGCGGCAATCCCACCCCGGCACAGTTGCAGCAGCACAAGGCCAGGCTGGACACGCTGATTGCCTTCGGCGAACTGCTGAACCTGACCACGAGTTCACCGGTTTTCCCGGATAAGAAAATCGCCGAAATCGTCAAAGCCACCCTGATAATGCTCAAGGATGACCTGTCCCTGTGGCACGGGAATCAAATAACCGGAGCCGAGGCCGAAGTTTTGTTGCAACAGGTTTTTCCCGAATGAATCGGGACTTGGAAGCCCTGATTAAGGCGTTCATCACCATGCACGAATGCCGCCTGTCTGAACGTCCGCACTATCTGGCGGAATACGAGACCTTGCCGGAAAACGCCCTGCGCGGCTCAACCGGTGTTTCGCGTGAGAAAGTCACCGAACTGATCCGCCGCCGCGCCGCCGCTTTCGTCAAAGCCCAGTCCCGACCGCCTTCCCTCCCGCCCCGCGCCTAAACCTTGGGAAGCGTTGCCGGGCCAGCCCCAAAAATTGGCGATTTTTAGCCAGCCTCGCACTGGTGAAAAGTTTCACAAGTGGACAAAAGAAAACAGAATTTCCCCCCGGCCATAAAAACGGCATCAATATTTATTGGCCTGCGCCCCGTGAAATCAGGGGGTTTTAATTTTTTTTATCTGCCCCCCCAAGCTGGCATCGTCATTGCTTATCCCCCGTGTGTGCCAATTACAGCCGTCGTAAGCTGGGTATTGTGCCTCCTCCAAGGTGGGGGATGTGAGTTGTGCCGGAAAATCTGGCGCAAAGATTGGCCAGGCCAGACGCAGCTCGAACTAATAACAAACCACATATGAAGAAAATCGAAGCAATCATAAAACCATTCAAGTTGGAAGAAGTCAAAGACGCCCTCAGCGAAATCGGCATTGAAGGCATGACCGTCGTTGAGGTCAAGGGTTTCGGCCGCCAGAAGGGCCACACCGAAATCTACCGCGGCAGTGAATATACGGTGGATTTCCTTCCCAAAATCAAGATTGAACTCGTGACCACCGACGGCCAGGTGGAGGCGGCGGTTGGCGCCATCATCAAGTCGGCCAAGACCGGCAAAATCGGGGACGGCAAAGTGTTTGTTTCCAATGTGGAACAGGCCGTCCGCATCCGCACCGAAGAAAAAGGTGATTCCGCCGTATAACCCCCAACCCCTTTGACCCTACTAAACAACTAACCACATGAAACGACACATCCTAACCCTTGCCCTCCTGGCCGCCACGGTGTGCGGCACCCTGGCGGTGCGCGCCGACGGCACCAATCCCCCCGCCGCCACCACCACCAACGCGATGGCCGCCTCGACCAATGCCGTGGCCGCCGCCCCGGCCACCCCGGCGCCGACCAATGCGCCCACCGTGGAACAACGCCTCGAATCCATCGAGGCCTACTTCCAGAACGGCGATCCGACCGCCACGTACAAGGACACGAATGGCAACTGGACGACGAGCTTCGCCGCCGGGCCCTCGATCATCAACACCAACCTGATCAACAGCACCGGCGCCTATGTCTCCTATCCCGGCGCCGGGCATAATGCGTGGCTGCTCACCAGCACCGCCTTCGTGCTGTTCATGACCCTGCCCGGGCTGGCGCTCTTCTACGGCGGTCTCGTCCGCCGCAAGAACGTGCTGTCCGTGCTGGCCCAATGCTTCCTGATCACCGGCCTGGTGACGATTCTCTGGGTCATCTGCGGGTATAGCCAGATCTTCGCCGGCACCGGGGCCTCGGCCAAGGAGGACGTCATCAACGGCATTGTGGGCAGTCCCAAGCTGGCCTGGATGATGAACAACGTCACCTCCGCGCCCAACCCCAACTATTCCTACTGGGTGTCGGAAAACGTCTACGCCATGTTCCAGTTGATGTTCGCCGTCATCACCCCCGCCCTGATCGTCGGCGGCATTGCCGAACGCATGAAGTTCTCGGCCATCCTGGTGTTCATGACCCTGTGGATGTTCATCGTTTACTTCACCCAGGGCCACATGGTCTGGGGCATCAACGGCCTGATGAACGGGTGTTTCAACGCGAGCGCCAAGATTCACGCCATTGACTTCGCCGGGGGCACGGTGGTGCACATGACCTCGGGCTGGACGGCGCTGGTCCTGTGCTTGATCATTGGCAAGCGCGTGGGCTGGGGCAAGGATAACTTCGCCCCGCACAGCATCGTGCTGTGCTACATCGGCACGGGCATGCTCTGGGTGGGCTGGTATGGGTTCAACTCGGGCAGCGCCGTGGCGGCGGATGTGATTGCGGCCAACGCCTTCACCACCACCACGATTGCCACCGCCGTGGCCTCCTTCGTGTGGCCGATGGTGGAATGGATCGTCAAGGGCAAGCCCAGCGTGCTCGGGTTCTGTTCCGGGGCCGTGGCCGGGCTGGTGGTCATCACCCCCGCCTGCGGTTATGTGACGCCCCAGGGGGCGATTGCCATCGGGATCGCCGCCGGCATCATCCCGTGGTTCTTCGTGTATAAAGTCAAGGGCTGGTTCGGTTATGACGACGCGCTGGACACCTTCGGCGTCCACGCCATGGGCGGGACCCTGGGGGCCATCATGACGGGCATGCTCGCCCGCAATGCGGTCAATCCCAACCTGGCCACCAACCTGAGCAAATACGTCACCGACAGTTGCTTCCAGCCGCTGGTGTGGGAACAGCTCAAGGCCGTGGCCGTGACACTGGTGCTGGTCATCGTGGGCACGATTGTCATCGCCTACATCACCAAGGCGCTGGTCGGGCTGCGCCCGACGGAAGAAGTCGAAATGGCGGGCCTGGACCTCGCCGAACACGGCGAAGAGGGCTACCACAGCTAAGCCGCTGCCGTTCTCCACGCGCCGGGGGTGACGAAAGTCGCCCCCGGCGTTTTTTATTGGCGCGGGCCACAGCGCCAAGAGGAGCGCGGAAACGAGGGGAAGCTGACCGCGAAAACAGACCGGTCATGCTCAACACAGCGGTAACACGGTGAAAAGAGGATCGTGCAGGCGTAGAGACCGAGCCTAGGCTTGGCAATAAGAGGGGGAACATTAAACCCCTTAAAATTGAGCCGATTGGAAAATGTCATTTGACGTTTTCGAATCGAGAGTATAGAGAGTGCTTAAACCAAATAAGTCATGACTCAATCCATAATGGAAATCGGCCATCCATACGCCCCTTTCATCGCTGGACATGCCGTAATGGTCGGCGGGGAAGACTGGGAGCAGGCCGGCTGATTCCCGGCTTGGTTCAACCACACAAAAACCATCTATGTCACTTCACGCGTATAAAGTCAGCTTTTTGTGGGCGGCCGGCGCCTTAATCGTGCTCGGCGTTGCGGCTCGGTCGGCACCGGCCGACCCCGTCAAAAACATCATCCTCGTGCATGGCGCGTGGGTGGACGGTTCGGGCTGGAAACCAGTTTACGAAATCCTCGCCAAGGACGGCTATAATGTGACCATGGTGCAGGTGCCGGAAACGTCGTTTGCGGACGACGTCGCCGCGACGAAGCGGGTCCTTGACCTTCAGACCGGCCCCTGCATTCTGGTTGGTCACAGTTACGGAGGTTCAATTATCTCCCAGGCCGGCACTAATTCCCAGGTCGTTGGACTCGTCTACGTGGCCGCGCATGCCCCGGATGTTGGCGAAAACGAAAGCGACCTGGGCAAGCGCACGCCCAGCCTCCTGGCCAGCCAAAAGGGAGCCATTGAGAAGACGGCCGACGGCTACACCCGCCTCAACCCGGACGACTTCTACGACCTTTTTGCGCCCGATCTGCCGCGCGAGCAGGCCGAATTCGAGTCACGGTCCCAGATTTTCACCGCCGCGAAGGTCTTCAGTACGCCGCTCACCGCGGCCGCCTGGAAAACGAAGCCAAGCTGGGGGATAGTTGCCTTGGCGGACAAGATCATCAATCCCGATCTGGAGAAGTGGTATTACGCGCGTGCGCACAGTCAGACGACCGAAATCGCGGGCGCGAGCCATTCTGTCTACGAATCGCATCCGAAGGAAGTTGCGGCGGTGATTGAAGCGGCCGCGCAGAAGTCCCAATAGGACAAAGCAGGGGGTCAACCCAGCGCGACAAGCGGGGACGAGCAACCACACAGGCACAGAGGTTCCAGAGGCCGAACCTCGCTGGACAGGTGCGCCCATTTGAACTCGACGACGTGTCGCGGCAGAGTAGTGGGCGTCAGGGGGAGAAACTCATTGAAGTCCGTTGATGCCAGTGGACGGTGGCCGATCCAAACGCTCCCCAAATTCCTGGTGGGGACAAGCTGTCCCCAGCCCGCTCAGCGCCCGGTGTCCGACACCGCCTCGCGATAAGGTTTGCCGTCCACTAAAACATCCTTGAGGATCGCCCGCCCGGCGGGGGAGACGATCGCCTGGGCGGTCAGTTTCCCGTGCGGATTACCGGTACCTTCGGCCACAAAGAATTGCTCGATACCGTAGGTCACGTGGACGGACTGGGGGTTGTTCCCCCAGCTCCACGCACTGTGGCCGTACAATATCACTTCGTTTGCCGCCGGGGCAAAACGTTCCCAACTGGCGCGGGTGATTTCCCAGAAACCGTTCGTGGCCGCCGGGGCCAGGGCGACATAGATTTTGACGCCGCTGGTCCGACCGGCCGGCGGGGTCGCCGGCCCCGCCAACAAGTTGGTCGGCACCTCGCTGATCTCGAAATTGAGCCGCACGAAATCACCGCGCAACGGGTCGCGTGGATCCACGGGCCGGGTGGCGAGCAAAATGACCCGACCACGGTGCCGGAGGGTTTCCTGTTGGACGACCGTGGCGAGCAGCCAGACGGTTTGCAGGGCGAGGACGAGGATGACGAGATTGCGTTTCATGGGGCCTCCCGGACGATGGGTGATTTCATTTGTTGTAACAACCGTCGGCGCTTTTTCTCCAAATAAACGCCGAACAGGAGGAGAAACATGCCGGTAACCACGAACATGAGCCCCGTCAGGGTCATGGTGCCGAACAGGCCAAAATATGCTGAGAGCATGTCCAAGCCGATGAATGTCACTCCCAGATTGACGAGAAACCGCGAGCGCAGTTGCAGGCCGGTCTGGATTTGCAGGAGGCAGAAGACGAACAGGGCGATGACGGCGACGGCGTTGACGGGGTCGAGGGCTTGCCGGCCAAGCCAGTATCGCTGGTGGGGCGCGAAAAACGTGGCGCACAACAAGCCCGCCACCACGGCCAGCGAACCCGCCCAGGTGAAACGCCATTGCCGCACCAACCCCGGGAGATGACGAACGCCGGTGAACGCAATGGTCACCGCCAACCCGGCCAGCACCGGCAGCAGTCCCCGGCACAATTGAACATCATCATTCCCGCCGCCCCAAAATCCCGCCCACGTCAGGGGATAGGAAAAGCCCAGGAGGCCCAGGAGGCCGATTTTTTCCGCCACCGGCGCGAAGCCGGCAAACGCGGTGCGGCGCAGGCAATAACCCGCGCCCAGAAAGTTCAAGCCCAGCAGCGCATAGGCGGGCAACTGGGCTTCGCCACCGAAATAGATCAGGCTGTCGCGTTCGTTCAGTTCACAGCCAAACCAGATGGAAATCGCGGTGAGGAACAGGATGAATTGGGCCTTGGAACGCAGCAGCCATGGCAGCGCGGCGAGGCCCAGCCACCAGACTAAAAAAACGTCGGGCGTGCGGCCGGCCAGATTATAAATCTGGCCGACCAGGGCGATGTTGGCGAGAAACAGCGCGGAACCGAGGCATTGCAGCGCCTCACCGGTCTTGCGGTATTGGCCGCGGACTTCGCGCAGCCACCCACCGGCACCGTGCGCCCCAAGCATGAGGGCGAGGCCGGCGGCGATTTTTATTCCGTGCGGAATTACGTTCCAATGCGCGGAGATGAATAGCGCCACGCCGGCCGCGATCAGCGCCGCCCCGAGGAAGGCGATGATGACGAGAAACCGGCCGGCTTCCTCCCGCAAGCCGAAGTGCGCGATGATTTGGTCCCGCTGCCGATCGCTGATCAGGCCGGCCTCGTGTATGGCCACAATATCCGAGTGTTTCATGACCCGAATACGGTAACTCAGCTTGCCAGGCGGCGGCAAATTGATAAAACTTGGACCAGCATCGTTTGCCTCAATGACATGAATGTCCATCACCTTGAATTGTTTTATTATGTGGCGAAGCATGGCGGCATCATGCCGGCGGTGCGCAATATTCCGTATGGCATCCAGCAGCCGGCGGTGAGCGCGCAGGTGTCGGAGTTGGAGGAGTTCCTGGGGGTGACGCTGTTCCAGCGGCGACCGTTTGAACTGACGCCGGCGGGCACGCGGTTGTATGAATACATTCAGCCGTTTTTCGGGAATCTGGCCCGGGTGGCGAATGAATTGCAGGGGGGCCAGGCGCGGCACATCCGCATCGGGGCGTCCACGATTGTACTGCGGGATCATGTGCCGCAGTTGCTGCGGGGGTTGCGCAAGAAATTTCCGGCGTTGAAGGTGTCGTTCCGCGAGGGTTACCCGGCGCAGTTTGAAACGATGCTGGTGCAGGACGAGATTGACGTGGCGATCACGCTGACGGACCAGAAAATTCCGGCGGGCTTGCAGTCGCTCAAGCTGCTGGAGCTGCCGCTGGTGCTGCTGGTGGAAAAGGGCAGCCGATACCAGTCGGCGGAGGAACTGTGGAAGCTGGACAAGATCGAGGATTCGCTGATCTGCCTGCCGCCGACCGAGACGCCGGCCCGGATTTTTCTGCAACAACTCCGCCGGCTGAAAGTGGACTGGTTTCCGGGGATCGAGGCCAGTTCGACGGACCTGATCGAAACCTACGTGGCCAACGGCCTGGGCATCGGGGTGTCGGTGGCGATCCCGAAGAAGGCGTTTCCGGCGAACGTGCGGGTGCTGCCCCTGGCGGATTTCCCGCGTATCACCATTGGCGCCTTGTGGCGGGGGAAGAAGACCCCGCTGGTGGAGGCGTTTCTGGCGGAGTCAAAGTTGCAGGCGGGGGCGCTGGGTTGAACGCCGCCAGCGGGGGGATCATGCGATGGATCGAAAGCGTTCGGCGGGGGGGGATTTTGATAATGTGAATTTATGAGCGAATCCGGGTTTAGTCTGGCGGCCTGCCAGTACTGCGGGCAACACATCGAGTTTCCCCGGGAGGGGGCGGGAACCGCCGTTGCCTGTCCCCACTGCCAGCAGGAAACCATTTTGGAAGCGATTGCCGCCGTCCCAACCGAAACGCCGGAAGCGGGTGAGATCACCGCCGGGGAACTCAAGGCCGCGCTGGCAGGCACGGTGCGGCCCCGGCGAATTTCCGTTTTTTATCAACTCGGATTGCTGATGGTGGCCATGTTCATGGTGCTGTTGCCGGCGTTCTATCTGGTTTTTGCGGCGGCGCTGGGTTACGCGACGTATTGGTATGGGGTTCACGGACAGGTTTTGCTCTCCAGCTTCACGGGGGGATTCTATGTGTTTATTATCAAAGTGATCCTCTACGTGGGGCCGCTCATCGGGGGCGCCATTGCGGTGATTTTCATGTTCAAACCCATCCTGGCCCGCCCCCGCCGGCGGGCCGAGCCGACGGAGTTGAATCCGGCCCAGCAACCGCGTCTGTATCAATTCATCGCCCACCTGTGCGATATGCTCCAGGTGCCCATGCCCCGGCGCATTTACCTGGACGGGGAGTTGAACGCGAGCGCCGGCTTGCGCCGCGGGCTGGGGAGTTTTCTGGGGAATGACCTGGTTTTGACCCTGGGCCTGCCGCTGGTGGCGGGACTGAACACCCGCCAACTGGCGGCCGTGGTGGCGCATGAACTGGGCCACTGCACCCAAGCGTTTGCCATGCGACTGGGTTATCTGATTGACCGGATTGACCAGTGGTTCATGCGCGTGGTGTATGAGCGGGATGCCTGGGATGAAGCGTTTGATGAATGGGCCAATTCGATTCAAGACGGGCGCCTCAAGTTGATTGCGGCCTGTGCCGGCCTGGCGATCTGGTTTTCGCGCATCATCCTGGCGGGGCTGCTGCACCTCGGTCACGCCGCCAGTTGTTTTCTCTCCCGGCAAATGGAGTTTCACGCGGATTCCTGTGCGATGGCCGTGGCCGGTTCCGCCGGCTTGGAAAGCCTGCTCCTGCGGTTTCGCGAGCAGGCAGTGCTCCAGCAGGCGGCGTTCACCTGTCTCGGGGAGTCGTGGAAGCGGCGGCGCAAACTGCCGGACAGTCTGCCGGATTATCTGGCACAATTGGAGTTGCGTCAGCCGCCCGCCTTCCATGAGCAGGCCCGGATGACGCTGTTGAACGAAACCGCCGGGTGGTTTGCCACCCATCCAACCCCCGCGCAACGCATCCAGAAGGCCCGGCAACAGGCGGTCACGGGGGTCTTCAGCCTGGAACAACCGGCGCGCTGGCTGTTCCATGATTTTGAGAAGGCGGCGCGGGCGGTGACCGGTCAATATTACCGGGAGGATCTGCACTTGCCGGTCACGGATCCAATGCTGCGGCCGGTCGCTGAATTTTTCCCGGCGGGCGACGGGCCAAACCCCTAGGCCGGAACGATGCCTTTCAACCGCAGATGGACGCAGATGAAAACCGGGGGAAACGTTGATCCAGTCCAGACATAACCGAGTAACCGTCGGAGCCCCGTTATTTCGGGGATTGTCACTTCTCCTCATCTGCGGTGGAAGTTTTCCGTTTTCGCTTTCCCGCTTTCCCGCTTTCCGCTTTTCCCTGACTGCGTCCATCTGCGGTCAAGCTCTTTTTCAACGGCATGGTTCCGGTTAGGCCAGCGCCCAGGCGGTCTTGATGTCTTCATCCAGGGCGGGCGGCGGAAAGTGATGGGCCAGTTTGCATTCCGCCAAAATCCCGATCATGGCGGCGTTGTCAGTACACAAACTCTTTTCCGCCAGCCGCAGTTGGAAGCCCCGGGCGGCACACGCGCGGGCCAGTTCCCGGCGCAGCGCACCATTGCACGTCACCCCCCCGGAGGCGGTGACACAACGGTAACCGAGGCGCCGGGTGGCCCGGATGGTTTTGCTGACCAGCACCTCGATGATGGCGGCCTGCACGCTGGCGCACAGGTCGCGGATTTTCTGCGGGTCGGCCAGCACTTCGGGATGGTCGCGGATGAAATAACGCACGGAGGTTTTCAGGCCGCTGAAACTGAAATCATCGTTGGCCTCGTGGATCAGGGGCCGGGGAAAATCGTAGGCCTGGGGATTGCCGGTCTGGGCCAGCCGGTCAATTTCCGGCCCGGCGGGATAGGGCAGGCCCATGAGCTTGCCGGCTTTGTCAAAACATTCGCCGGCGGCGTCGTCCAGGGTGGAGCCCAGCACGGAGTGCTGCAATTCCGACGTCACCCGCACGAGCATCGTATGCCCGCCGCTGACGATGAGGGAGACGTTGGGTTCAAACGCGGCGAAATCCGCCACGGGCGGCGAACCGGCAATCCAGGGGGAATATAAATGGGCCTCGTGATGGTTGATGCCCAGAAACGGCTTTTGCAGGACAAAGGCCAGCGCCTGGGCGGCCTTGAATCCCACCAGCAGCGCCAGGGGCAGACCGGGCCCCTGCGTGGCGGCCACGGCGTCCAGTTGCCCGGTAGTCACCCCCGCCTCGCGCAACGCGGTTTGCACGACGGGCATGAGGTTCTTCAAATGTTCGCGGGCGGCGAGTTCGGGCACGACGCCGCCGTATTCGGCATGCAGTTGAATCTGCGAGGAAACGGCGTTGGCAAGCACCCGCGCACCGCTCACCACGGCGGCGCTGGTTTCATCACAGGAGGTTTCGATGGCCAGCAGGATCATGGGGCGGCAACCCCGGCACTGGAACGGTCGTGGTAGAGTAAGATTCCCTTGAGCAGGTCGTGGGCGCGGTCGAGTTGCGCATCCGTGGCGTGCATCACGCGCTCGCGCGCCTTGGGATCCAGGGATTCCGGCCCGCCGAGGGCGCGCTGGATGATGAGGTCCGTCTCCTGGGCGTCGGTCATGGGCACCACAATGTCGGGCGTGATGCCGTGGGCGTGAATCACCTTGTGGCTGGGCGTATAATATTTGGCGACGGTGAGCTTGAGCGCGGAGCCGTCATCGAGGGGGAAGATGGTTTGCACGGAGCCTTTGCCGAAGGTTTTCTCGCCCAGGACAATGGCGCGGTGCAGGTCCTGGAGACAGCCGGTGACGATTTCCGCCGCGCTGGCACTGCTCATGTTGGCCAGGACGACCACGGGCATGCCGGGGAGTTCGTCTCCGCGCCCGCGGGCCTCATAGCGTTCAATGGTTTGGCGGCCCTCGGTGGAAACGATGAGCTGGCCGCGCGGAAGGAATTTTTCGCACACCGCCACGGCCTGATCCAGCAGGCCGCCGGGATTCCAGCGCAAGTCCAGAATCAGGGCCTTCATCCCCTGCCCTTTCAGCTTGTCCAACGCGGCTTCGAGTTCGTCCCCGGTGTTCTCGCCAAACTGGGTGATGCGGACGTAACCGATTTGATCCTCACCCAACGGGAACTGTTTCCGGCCGTTGATGTCCTTGACCATTTCCATCTGGATGATGGCCCGGGTGAGGGTGAAATCCTTTTCGGTGCCGGCGGAGGGACGGTCCACCGTGACGGTCACGCGGGTGCCGGGGGCGCCGCGCAGTTGTTTCACCACGTCCGGCAGGGGCATGTTTTCCACGCTCTTGCCATCCACGCGCACGATCCGGTCGCCGGAAGTGATGCCGGCGCGATAACCCGGCCCGTCATCCATGGGCACGATGACGGTGACGTAATTGTTCTTCATCTCGACCTCAAGGCCCAGACCGCCGAACTGGCCCTCGGTTTCGTCCTGCAATTGCTGGTAATTGTCGGCATCCATGAAATCGCTGTGGGGATCGAGCGAGCCCACCATGCCTTTCAGCGAGGCGTAAACGAGGTCGTGGTAGGTGAGATTTTTGCCGTCCACATAATCGGAGCGGACTTTTTCCAGGACGTCGGCATACATCTGGAGGTTGGGATAGACGGAATCCTTGTCATCCGCCGGCCGGGCGGCGTGGAGGTAGATGCCCGCCCCGATGGCCACATTGACCACGAGCAGCACGATGACGAAGCCGAAGATTAAACGTCGTTTCATAAACAAACTATACTGGAGATGGCAACAGGGAGGCAATCAAGGGCAGATCGCCGGGCACGGTGACTTTGGGATTCGGGGTCAGACCGGGAATCAGCCGCACGGACTGGCCGATCAATTCGCAGGCGGCGGTGTCATCCGTGAGCTTAAAGCCATGATCCCGGGCCGCCTGGATGGCCCGGCGGATGATGGCGACTTGGAACGATTGGGGGGTTTGCACCGACCAAAGTTTGGCGCGATCCACCGTGCGGGTGATGGTCTGGCCGTCGAGCGATTCCTTGAGCGTATCCGTGACGGGTTGGGCGGCCACGGCGGCGCCGGTTTCCCGGGCGGCATCCAGGGTGGCGGCAATGAGGGCTTCACTGGTGCAGGGCCGGGCGGCATCCTGAATGGCCACCAGCTCACATTCCGGGGCGAGCGCGGCCAGACCGTTCCAAACGGAATCCTGCCGTTCGGCCCCGCCGATGACGAAGCGGTGGGGTTTGGTCAGGGAATAGCGCCGGGCCAGATCCTCAAAATCCGGCTGCAAACCGTCGCGGACGACGAGGATGATCTCATCAATGCAGGCGGCATCGTTGAACCGTTGCCACGAGTGGGCCACCACGGGGCGGCCGGAAACTTCGAGGAAAAGTTTGTCCACCCCGGCCCCCATGCGGGTTCCACGGCCGGCGGCAACAAGAATGGCGCTGTTCATGCGGAGGGAGCTTGCCAACCACCGGGGGATGATGCAAGCGCGGTCGTGGCGGGTGGCACTGGGGCCGTGCTTCCCGAGGTGGTTGGTTAGATCGGACGGGTGCGCTATTTTGAACTCGACGACGTGTCGTCTCGTCCAAAAGCGGCGATCCCGCGACTGCGGGACCGCACTCCAAAGGCCTTCGGCCGGAAGGTCGCCAACAACTCCGGGATGCCCCGGCGCCGGGGCCGGCGGATCAGCCCAACCGCCAGACGATCCGCGCCTTGTTCAGATCATACTGGGACATTTCCATTTTAACGCGGTCACCCACCGTCAGCCGCACAAAACGCTTGCGCATTTTGCCGGAGATGGTGGCCAGCACCTGATGCTTGTTATCCAATTCCACCCGGAACATGGTTCCGGCCAGAACCGTCAGGATCCGACCTTCAATTTCGATATGTTCTTCCATGAAAAATTCTACAAACAAAGGCACGGGGCGACGTTGCATTAAAACGTCGCCCCGGCAAAAAATGCACTCCGGCTTAGTAACGGTCACGACCGCCACCGCCGCCGCCGCCGCCATATTCGCGACGACCGCCGCCGCCGCCGCCGCCGCCGCCATATTCACGGCGACCGCCACCGCCGCCACCGCCGCCCCGCGGACGCTCTTCCTTCGGGCGGGCAATATTGACCGTCAAAGCCCGGTCGGCCAGCGTCGCGCCATTCATGGCCTCGATGGCTTTCTGAGCCTCCTCGGGCGTGGACATGGTGACGAACGCAAACCCCCGGGAACGACCGCTGAGCCGGTCCATCATAAGGTTGGCCTCGACCACCGTGCCGAAAGCGCCGAAGGCCTCCTGCAGGTCATTTTCAGTTGTGTTGAAGGAAAGATTTCCCACAAACAGTTTCGTGCTCATTTGATGATTGCTGTTCTAACCTGTCCTTTTTTCCAGACTGTTCCCGACCATCGGGTCTCAAATCATCACTGAACCATGTTCACCTGAAGATTTACCAAGCCTTGAAACGGGCAAGTGATCTAACAGACGCCACAATTTATGATGATTCCGCGCCGGATACAAGCTATTTTTGAACAAGAACCGCCCGGACTTGTCAGAAAATCGCCGGAACGGGCCCGGGCAAACCCGGCGGTGCGCAAAGTGCGGCGGTTAGGAAACTTGCTTTTTCCCCGGGCATGGCCGAAGATGGGTGACATTATTTTGGTATCAACAATAACAATAAACGCTTAAACTTATGGCATACGAACTCCCCCCCCTGCCCTACGCGGCGGACGCATTGGAACCGCATTTCGATAAATTGACGATGGAAATCCATCACGGCCGCCACCACAAGGCGTATGTGGACAACCTGAACAAGGCGATTGCCGGCAACGCCGCGCTGGAAGCGAAATCGCTGGAGGCGCTGATCGGGGATCTGGCCTCCGTGCCCGAGGCCATCCGCGGCCCCGTGCGCAACAACGGCGGCGGCCATTGGAACCATTCCTTCTTCTGGAAAACCCTCGCCCCCCATGCGGGCGGAGCCCCCACGGGCAAATTGGCGGACGCCATCGCCTCCGCGTTCGGCTCGTTCGCGGAATTCCAGGCCAAATTTGAAGCCGCCGGGCTCGGCCGCTTCGGCAGCGGATGGGTCTGGCTGGTGGAGCAGGACGGTAAATTGGCGATTGTCTCCACCCCCAATCAAGACAACCCGCTGATGGGCAAAGCCATCTCGGGCGTCGAAGGCAAACCCCTCCTGGGCGCGGATGTCTGGGAACACGCCTACTATTTGAAATACCAAAACAAACGCGCCGATTACCTCAAAGCCTTCTGGAACGTGGTAAATTGGGCCGAGGTCGCCAAGCACTTGTAAATTGCAGCGGTGTAAGTAGTTGCAGCGTTACAAAGTTAAAAAGTTACAAATTACAGGATCGTTCGCGGCGGCGGCGTTCGGGGGGCGCTTATCTTCCTGTGCCAGCCGCCGCAGAATGTTTATCGAGACACGCCGGCCCCCGCCGGCGTGTCTTTATTTTAACTTCAGAAAGTTCACCAAAATCTGGCGGCCGCTTTCGGTCAGGATGCTCTCGGGATGGAATTGCACGCCCCAGACCGGGAGTTCCTTGTGACGCACCCCCATGATTTCGCCCTCCTCCGTCTCGGCGGTGATTTCCAGGCAATCCGGCAGGGTGTCGCGCTTGATGACCAGGGAATGATACCGGGTGGCCAGAAAGGGATTGGGCATGCCCGCAAACAAATCCTTGCCGTTGTGCTTAATGGGCGAGGTTTTGCCGTGCATCATCCGGTAGTTGACCACCACCTCCGCCCCGAACGTGTGGCCGATGCATTGATGCCCCAGGCACACCCCAAACACAGGAATCCGCCGGCCGAAATGCCGGATGACCTCGTTGGACAAACCCGATTCACGCGGAGAACAGGGTCCGGGCGAAACGAGGATGCGTTCCGGCCGCAGCTCGTCAATCGCCGCGAGCGTGATTTCATCGTTGCGCCGCACCTGCATTTCCACCCCCAACTCCCCGAGGTATTGCACGAGGTTGTAGGTGAACGAATCGTAGTTGTCCAAAACCAGTATCATGGCTGCGGTAACACTAGCCCATCAGCCCGAAAATGAAAGCCCGAAAGGAACGCCGGCGGCGGGCGCATCATTGCGGATTTTGGCATTGCCCTGACTTGCCTTTTCTTCCGGGGCGGTTCAGGCTTGAAGCGAAACGGTTGGTCCGGTTGGTCCGCCCCACGATGCCCTTGGAATGGCTCACTGGCATCGGCCGCCCACCAACCCAAAAGTAAACGGAAATAAAATATGAACCTCATCAAAAGTGGCACCCAGCCCTCTAAAAAAGGACCGGCCGACTGGTTTACCGGCACCGTGCGCATTGACTCACCCTTTCAGGCGGCGGATCCCGCACGGGTCACCGGGGCCATCGTCACGTTTGAGCCCGGGGCTCGAACCGCGTGGCACACGCATCCGCTGGGTCAGACTCTGGTGGTCATGGCCGGTTGCGGCTGGGTGCAGCGCGAAGGCGGCCTGATTGAAGAAATCCATCCCGGCGATGTGGTGTGGTTTCCCCCCGGCGAAAAGCACTGGCACGGCGCCTCACCGACCACGGCCATGACGCACCTGGCCATTCAGGAACAGCTCAACGGCAAAGCCGTGGAATGGATGGAAAAGGTCAGTGACGAACAATATCGCCAGTGATCCCGCACGGAAGCGGTGATTCGCGAGCTGGCGTCCTATCCACCGCCGCACTGACCCTCCGGCGCCAAAGGCCGCCCGGTTTTGGGGAAGCCGTTACACCGGTTTTGGGTATGGTCGCTCCAGATTTGGATGATAATCTAAATATATGTCATGCCCTGTTGCTGGATTACCGGCCGGTCAGGCCCGGCGTTCGTCGTGGTTAAGCCGTCGGTTGATGCGACTGGCCGTTCTGGTTGCCTTGGGAGTTTTCACGGGCAGGGCAATGACCGTGTCCAACCTTTCCTGCGAAGACCGCTCCACTCCTTTGGGCATTGATGTCGCGCAGCCGCGCTTGAGCTGGATTTTACAGTCGACGGAGCGCGGGGCGCGACAGACCGCTTATCAAATTCTTGCGGCCACCAGCGATGCCCGGTTGCAGCAGGACCAAGGCGATTTATGGGACAGCGGCCGGGTGGCTTCGGATGACACGATCCAGATTCCTTACGCCGGAACACCACTAAAATCCACACAGCGGGTTTTTTGGAAGGTGCGTTCGTGGGATGAGCATGGCACCGTTTCAGCCTGGAGCCCGACGACGGACTGGACGATGGGGGTTTTGTCAGAAGCGGACTGGCCGGCCCGATGGATTTCGGCGGCGGGCGCGGAAAGATATGGCGTGTCTTATCCGCCCTCCCGCACCGATTTCACCGGCCGACCGGCTTTCGCCAAAGCCCACCCCAACGCCGCCGACCCCGGCGAGCCGAATTATTCCTCCCTGCTGGCACGGCGCGAGTTCAAGGTGAAAAGGGGCTTGGTGCGGGCGGTGGTGCATGTCGCCGGCTTGGGACAATACGAACTTTCGGTGAACGGCCAAAAGATCGGCGACGGCCTGCTGACCCCCGGCTGGACGGAATACCGTAAGACCGTTCTTTACGACACGTTTGACCTCACCCGGCAAATCAAGCCGGGCAACAACGCGCTCGGCCTGATCCTGGGCAACGGCATGTATAACATCCAGCCGAACTACGAGCGCTATGTGAAATTCCTCAATTCCTTCGGCCCCTTGAAAGCCTGCGCCCAACTCCGGCTAGAATATGCCGATGGTTCTGTCGAAACCCTGACCACCGACCCATCCTGGCAGGTGTCGCCGGGCCCCATCACGTATAACAATATCTACGGCGGCGAGGATTTTGATGCGCGGCTCGCGCAACCAGGCTGGGATCAACCCGGTTTCAAGCCGGACGCCCGCTGGATTGCCGCCGAAGAAACTTCCGGGCCGGGGGGAACCCTGAAAGGTTTGTCCTGCGCCGCGCCGCCCATCCGGCCGATTGAAACCTTGAAACCCGTTTCCGTCAAATTCCTGAACCCAAACACGACGGTTTATGATCTCGGCCAAAACGCCTCGATCATGCCGCGATTGGCCGTGCGGGGCGCGGCGGGATCCTTTGTCCGCATCATTCCGTCCGAACTGCTGCATCCCGATGGTTCCGTGGACCGCACTTCGGCCACGCAGGACGGCGTCCGGCCCGCGTGGTGGCAATACACGCTCAAAGGCGGGGGAACGGAAAATTGGTTCCCGAAATTCTTTTATCAAGGGGGGCGATACCTCCAGGTCGAACTGAACGCCGCCCGAGTCGGCGGACCGCCGCCGAAAATTAGCCGGCTCGAAGGGGTCGTCATTCATTCCTCGACCGCGCCAGTGGGTGAATTCGCCTGCTCGAATCCGCTGTTCAACCGTATTTACCAACTCGTTCGCTGGGCGGAACGCAGCAACATGATGAGCCTGATGACGGACTGCCCCCAGCGCGAAAAACTCGGCTGGCTCGAACAAACGCACCTCAATGGCCCCTCGCTGCGCTACAACTTCGATATGGCGCCCCTCTTCCGAAAGACGATGAATGACATGGCCGACAGCCAGTTGGAAAACGGCTTTGTGCCCAACATCGCGCCGGAGTATTTCATCGCCGGCAGCCCCGCGCTGGACAATGGCTTTCGGAATTCTCCCGAATGGGGCGGCGCCTTCATCATGGTTCCCTGGCAGCAATATCAATTCAACGGGGACGTCGAATTGCTGCGCCGCCATTACGAAGCCATGAAACGATACGTCGCTTTTCTCGACCGCAGGGCGACCGGCCATATCGTTTCCACCGGCCTCGGCGACTGGTGCGACATCGGCCCAAAACCGTCGTGGGGGTCGCAACTTACCCCGGCCGCGTTGTCGGCCACGGCTTTTTACCAGCACTTCAACTGGATTCTCGCGCGCACCGCGGAACGGCTGGGCCGACCGGAGGAGGCGAAACACTTTGACGAACTTGCCGCCCAAATCCGCGCCGCCTTTAATCGGAAGTTTTATAATCCCGCAACCCATCAATATGCCACCGGTTCGCAATGCGCCAACGCCCTCGCCGTCGTGATGAATCTGGTCGAAGAAACGAACCGCACCGGGGTCATTGATGCCCTCGCGACCGACGTGCGTCAGAAAGGGCTGACGGCGGGCGATATCGGCTACCGCTATCTCCTCTGTGCGCTCGCTGACAGCGGACATTCGGATGTCATCTACGCCCTGAACAATCAATCGGAGCATCCGGGCTATGGATATCAGCTCGCCAAAGGCGCGACCAGCCTGACAGAAAAATGGGACGCCTCCATCAGCGGCGGATTTGGATCGCAAGATCATTTCATGCTCGGTCAGATCAACGAGTGGTTTTTCCACGACCTGGCCGGCATCCAAACCGATTCCGCCGGGCCGGGCTTCAAAAAAATCGTGATTCATCCCGCCATCGTCGGCGATTTGACCTGGGTGAAGGGGAAATACGATTCGGTTCACGGGCCAGTTTCCGCCGAATGGCATCGTGACGCAAAAAGCTTCTCGCTGGCGGTTTCCATTCCGGCGAACACCACCGCGACCATTTTTGTTCCGGCAAAAAGTGCGGATGAAGTTTGGGAAGGCGGCCGGCGTGCCGCAGATGCTCCGGGCGTGAGTTATTTGCGCATGGAAAACGACCGTGCCATTTTCGCCGTGGCTTCCGGCCAGTATGTTTTCCGTACGACGCGATGATGGCCGAATACTCCCGGGCGACTAAAATGAATATCCGATCGGTTTTTCAAAAGATGACCCCCTCATTTTGTTGGCAAATCAAGAGATGGTCTTGTAATTTTTGATGCGCCGGATACCAAGCCGGGATACAATCACAAAGCTGTTGGCCCGAAACTTTGCAAGTCGTTGACGATCAAACGCCGGTGTGGCGAAATGGCAGACGCACAGGACTTAAAATCCTGGGACTATAAAAAGTCGTGTGGGTTCGAGTCCCACCACCGGCACCAAATGCGGTTTTAGCCAATTTTTACGAGGGTTTTAGCAGGTTTTGAAAAACGTAACCGGGCTAAATTGTAAGCCGAATGTAAGCGATTCCACTGATTGCGCATTATGGTTCAAAGCTGTAAATCCGCCCTTCCCATGGCATCCGTCGGCGCAAGCGTATCCCCTGCCCCGTGGCCCGTCCGCCCGGCCCTGTGGCTGGCAGCCTGCGCACGGGACGGCGCTCGAGGTTTTGAAGCTCACGCCGCCGTTTGCCCAATGGGTTGATATCAAGGCCGATGCAGGCGCAACTCGGCCAGATCCAAGTCCCGTTGAATCCGCCGCAAAACGTCATCACTGATGACTTCTTCATTGCGCAGCTGCAGAATCATTCTACGCTCGGCCAGCAGGGCTTCCGAGAGCAGCTGTTCGTAAGCCGTCACCCGGGTGGGGAGGAAAAAATGATGGTTGTCATCCACTCCGGCTTCCAAGTCTTGAATGCGGTGTTGATACTCGGTGCGCAATCTTTCCAGAACCCGGTCATCAGACTTCCCCTTGAATTCGTTCAACCGCGCCAAGGCGGCCTGCACTGTCCGCAGGCGTGCTTGGAACTCCTCTTTTTCAGTCACGCCATCGTCCACAACCTTCAGCCAGCGGATAATCAGAGGGAGCGTCAACCCCTGCAACACCAAGGTTGCAAAAATGACCGCAAACGTGTGGAACAGGATCAGATCCCGCCCCGGAAACGGAGAGCCGTCCTGGATGGTCAGTGGCAGGGCCATGGCCGCCGCCATTGAGTCCACCCCGCGCATGCCCGTCCACGCCACAATCGCGGTGTGCCGCCAGTTGGTGCGCGGCGAGTGATTCGCGGCTTTCCGGCGAAGCCAAGCCGACAGGTATTTGACCATGAAAATCCAGGCGATCCGCAACCAGATCAGCACCAGATTCAACCAGACCGCCTGGCCGCAAAGTTTCCCCACCGACTGGCCGGAAAGATGGTCGAGAATTTGGGGCAGTTGCAGGCCGATGAGGATGAAGATGAGCCCGTTGAGGAGAAACACCACCATTTCCCAGACGGGGATAATCTGGAAGCGCACCCGTGAGTTGGAGATTTCGGGCGACCGCCAGCCGAGATATAATCCAGCGGTGACGACCGCCAGCACACCGGAGGTGCCCGCCTTGTCCGCCACCAGATAAGCCGCGAAGGGGGTGAGCAGTGACAACGTGGTTTGGACCGGCGGATCATCAAGCCGTCGTTGAACTGATGACGCCAGCCAACCAACCGCCAAGCCCAGAAAAACACCTCCGACGGATGCATAGACAAATTCCAAACCCGCCCACGCGGCGGAGAAGGTTCCCGTCACGACGGCGGCAACGGCAAAGCGATAGATGACCAGGGCGGTGGCATCATTCACCAGGCTTTCCCCTTCGAGGATGGTGATGATGTTGCGGGGCACCTTCAGCCGACTCGTGACCGCAGTGGCGGCCACGGCATCCGGCGGGGAGACGATGGCCCCGAGAACAAACGCCGCCGCCCAGGGCAGGCCGAGGAGGTGGTGGGCCACCAGGCCGATGACGGCGGTGGTGAGAATCACCAGCCGGACGGCCAGCATCGTGATCGGCCGCAGGTTGGCATGAAAATCCCGCCACGAGGTGAACAAGGCGGCCGGATACAGCAACGGGGGAAGGAAAAGCAGGAAGACCAACTCCGGATCCAGGCGGACGCGCGGCAGGCCGGGCACGAAACCAAGCACCAGACCGCCCATCACAAAAAGGATGGGATAGGCAATGCGGAGCTTGCGGGCCAACAGCGCGAGGCCGGCCACCGCCACCAGGAGTCCCAAAATGGTTTCAACGGCATGAATCACCGGGTTAATTTTAGCCTTCACTGTTTTATGTGAAAAGCCCTGCAACCGCCGTTTTTGGGAGGCTGACGATTCTCTCTAAAGAGAGATTGGCAGCGGCCATGGCGATGGCAACACTTGTAAATAGTGAGACTTTTTGGATCTGATCTTGCCGCAAGCAAGGTTGAGATGTTGCGCCACATCCCAATCTTCCAGAAACTTTCCAGCCGGGAGATTCTGGAAGTGGAGGAGCTGCTGCATGAGCGCGCGTATGAAAAGGACGAGGTGGTTTTTGAGGAGGGCGACCTGGGAAACGGGATCTACATTGTTGTCAGCGGCAAAGTCCGGGCGGACTCGAGCCGGGAATTGCTGAAGGCGCTCATGATGGAATTTGGCCCGGGTGATCTGGTGGGGGAATTGTCGCTGTTCGACGCGGCCCCCCGCGCGGCAACCGTGGTGGCGGTCGAGCGGACGGTGACGATGGCGTTGTTTCAGGCGGAGTTTTCCGCGCTATTGCTGAAAAATAAGCACATCGGACTGAAGGTGCTGGTTGAAATCACCCGCACACTGAGCCATCGCACGCGCCAATTGCTGCTGCAGGAAAAACACCGGCCCAGTTTATGAGAGCTTTCCCCCAACCGGGTGCGATCACCCTCCTGGCGGTGGTTTTAACCACCTGTCTGCTGCTCTTTTTGTTTCAAAAAATCATTTGGCTGGTGGTTCCCGCGCTTTTGTCCCTGATGCTTTATTATTGTCTTCGTCCGGCCGTGCAGGCCCTGGTGCTTGGCGGGCTGCGCCACGGAATGGCGGTGAAATCAATCTGGCTGCTCTTGCAGGTGCTGGCCGCAGCCATGGTTCTGGCCGGGGTGGTGGTCCTGCTGGCCCGGGCCGGAAGCTGGCAAAACCGGCTGGTTCATTACCTCGCCGGCGGCCAGAACCTGCTGAGCCAGACAGCCGGGTCGTTGGAGCGGGCATTCCCAGTGTTCCAACGGATGCACGTGGGCACGCTGGTGGACCAACGCGTCCGGCAATTCACGGGGCGCTTTGCCGAGGATCAGCTCCTGCCCCTCGCGCTGTTATTGTTGAAATGGCTGCCGTCCGTGCTGCTGGTTCCGTTCATTACTTACTATATGTTGAACGATGCGGCGCGCCTGAAAAAATATCTCATCAAAAGCGTGCCCAACGCCTATTTTGAAAAATCACTGCTCCTCTTTGCCCGGTTGGACACCAGCCTCCAAAACTATTTCCAGGGGCTGCTGCTGCTCACCCTGCTGGACACCGCCTGCCTGGCCGCCGGACTCGGGCTTTTGGGGATAGCCCATGCGGCCTGGCTGGCGATCGCCGCCGCCGTGCTCGCTTGGATTCCCTATCTTGGATCGGTGGCCGGCTGCGTCATGGTGGTGCTGGCAACCGTCACGGATTCCCCCGACAAGGGCTGGCTGGCTTACGCCAGCCTGGTACTTTTCATTGCGGTCAGGCTATTGGACGATTTTGTTTTTTTGCCGCTGACGATTGGACGCAAACTTCACATTCATCCCGTGCTCAGCGTCGTGATGCTTTTCCTGGGAGGCACGGTGGCCGGGGCCACCGGACTGGTGCTGGCGCTGCCCTTGTTCGGGGTGGTCGCGGTGATCGGCCAGGCCGTTGCCGAGGTTATTTCCGACCACAAGCTGCGCGCCCGATTCCGGGAGGGCCGCCGGCTGGCGGCTTTATCTGCCAAGCGGGAGGCCATGAAATCCGCATGAACCTCCTCGAAAGGAGCAATCGTCTCTCTGTCTTCAGACAGTGGCACCCCTCCGTCAAATTGCCGGGTCGAAGAACTGCCCGAGGGGCAATGGAGTTCGGACTCGCAGTAGAAGTATGCTTCCGGGTGTTTAGATGCAATTTGAGGAATATGGCCGGCTCCGATAAATGGTGACACCGTTGAAGACAGCTCCCGTTTGAACTTATACACGACCATCAAGATGATCGCTGATGCCACCAAAAGCGCGGGCATCGCGGTTTGCTTGTGCTTTGGGTTGAATGCCGGGAGGGCGGCCGGGGCGGCGATGTTGTCGGGCGGCGCCGCTGAGGTGCTCAATGGGCTGAAGGCCCCGGACTCATCGGAACGGCCGTGGCTGCCGCCCGACCTGGGCGGGTTTGCCCAACCGCTCCAGGCCCGGGACGAGCCGCAGGCAGAGGCGCAGAAGGATTATGGCCTGGCCGATCTGATTGATCTCGCGGAACGGGTCAACCCCGAGACCAAGGCGGCTTGGGAGCACGCCCGGCAGGCGGCGGCGGCGGTTGGACTGGTGCAGAGCGAATATTATCCCCTGCTGGCGCTGCAAGCATCGGCGGGCGACACGCGCACACCGGAGCCGTTGCCGTTGAGCCCCACCCAAGCGGGATTCATGGACCTGCACGACCAACAGGCCAGGCCAGTCGCCAGTTTGGAATGGGTGTTGCTCGATTTTGGCCGGCGCAAGGCGGCGGTGACGGCAGCGCAGAATCAATTGCTGGCGGCCAATTTTGGTTTCAACGCGCGGCACCAAGTGATCGTTTTCAAAGTGCAGAGCGCCTTCTATGAATTATCCAAGGTCCACGGACGCATCGAGGTGGCGCAAGCGGCCCAGGCCGCGGCCCTGAAAGTTCAGGCGGCGGCGGAGGCGCGCCACCAGCAAGGGCTGGCCACCATGCCGGATGTCTTGCTGGCCCGCCAGCAGGCAGTCCAGGCGGCGTTCGATCTGGAGGACGTGGCGGCCCGCGAGCGCGACGCGGAGGTGGCGCTGGCCGACAGCATCGGGGTTTCGCCCACGGTGCCCCTGCGTGTGATTGATTTTTCCAAACTCGCCGTGCCCACCAACCTGAACGACTCGGTGGAAGATGAGATCAACCGGACATTGGAGCAGCGCCCCGATCTGTTGGCAATGGTGGCGGTCCTGCGCGAAAAGGAGGCCGAAATCAAACGGGCCGGCAAGGCGTATTACCCGACGCTGTCCTTCCAGGGCGAGGCGGGCGGGGCGTTTGAGCGTTCGCAGTTACGGGTGGCGGGCAGTGAACTGCCCTGGGCCGCCACCGAACAACCCACTTGGGGGGTGGGGCTGGCCTTGAACTGGTCGTGGTTTGATGGCGGCGCCCGGCGGAGCAAGCTGGCGGCGGCCCGGGCCGCGAGCACGGCGGCGCAACGGGAGTTGGAAGACGCGCGCGATCAGGCCATCTCCCAAGTGTGGCAATACTACAGCGACACCAAGATGGCGATTCGCCGGCTGGATGTGGCGGCGGCCCTGGTGGATGCCTCGGAGAAGTCCTATCAACAGACCTTTGAAGGGTATCAGCATGGTCTGAGCAATTTGGTGGATCTGTTGGCGGCGCGGCGGGATTTAAGTCAGGCCCGGTACACCCAACTGGACACGCGCGCCACGCTGCTTGAATCCGCCGCGGCCCTGGCCTTCGCCTCCGGCGATCTCGGCCCGCAATTGTTGAAGCAAACCGCCAATTAAGATGCAACGAACCATGAATGCAAACCCACCTTCCCCAATCAACCGGGCGGGCTTCCGCAGCCCGGTGAGCGGAAGCTGGTGGCGGCTCGCCCTGGGGATGAACTTGGTTTGGATGACCGGCTGCCAGGCGGCGCCATCCATAAATCTGCTGGGTTCATTCTTTCCCGGCTGGATGCTCTGCATGTTCCTGGGGGTGCTGGGAGCGCTGGTTGGGCGGCTGATTTTCATCAAGACCAACATTCACCCGCATCTGCCGTTCCGGGCATTCATCTATTTTTGTCTTTGGGTGCTCATCACGCTCACCACCTGGCTGCTGTTTTTTAGGAGTTAAAATTATGCCCGAAGCCAATGTCACACCGACGAAGACTGATCCCAAAATGCTCGGTCAAAGAGTTGCGCTGGGGATCATCATCGCCACCGTGCTCGTGGCCATCATGGCGATCTGGACGCATGATTACCGGCCGGAGACGGACGATGCGACGCTGCGCGCCAATTTCATCGGTGTGGCTCCGCACGCCAGCGGCCATATCGTCAAACTGGCGGTACAGGACAACCAATTTGTTAAGGAAGGGGATCTCTTATTTTTAATTGATCCCCGCCCCTATGAAGACGCGGTCGCCAGCGCCAAGGCGGGCTTGAGTCTTACGCGCAAGGAAGTGGAGGCCCTGCAGAATGCCCTGAAGGCTGCCGACGCCTCAATCATCCAGGCGGAGGCGGAGCAACTGGCGGACGCCGCCTCAGTTGAACGGGCCGAGGCGGAATACCAGGAGGCGGACGATCACGTCAAGCGACTCGAACCATTGCTGGCCAAGGAATTTGCCACGGCCGACCAGTTGGAAGAGGCGCGCACCCGCCGGCTCGTGGCTGACACCAGTGTCCGCGCGGCGCAGAAGGTGCTGGCGGCGGCTGCGGCCGCCGTGGAGGCGGCGAAAGTCCAGCGGCTCCGGGCCGACAATGAGATCGGCCAGGATGGCGATGTGAACGCGCGCATCGCCGCCGCCCAAGCGCAGCTTAACGATGCCGAGTTGAACCTTGAATACTGCCGGGTGACCGCGCCCTTCAGCGGGAAAGTGGTCAACTTCAACATTTCCATCGGCGAGTTTGCGCGGGCGGGCGTGGATGTGTTCACGCTGGTGGACACGCGCACCTGGTATGTCGTCGCGAATTTCCGTGAGACGCAGCTCAAGCACATCGAAGCCGGTTCGCCCGCCGAAATCTATCTGCAATTCAAAGGCGGGAAAAGATTCAAAGGCCGGGTGGTCGGTCTGGCGTGGGCGGTCGTCCCGGAGGATGGCACGAGCGCCGGCGGCTTGCCGAGCGTGCCGCGCAACCTGGACTGGGTGCGCCTGGCCCAACGATTTCCAGTTCGGATTCAGGTGGAGGATCCCGACGACAGCTTCCGCGTTGGCGCGTCGGCCGTGGTGACGATCACCGGCCCGGGTTCGCGGGAAAGCAACCCGGCGGGCCGGTAGCACGATCAGCCCCATGACCACCGCGCTTCCCACCCCGGCCCTGACCACCCTCCCGTTTTTTGGGTTTCTGCGCCGTGAACTGGCACCAACCCCCGGACGCTGGCGGGCCACGCTTCGGCTGACGCTGGCCTGCCTGGTCTGCACCATCCCCATCATGGCGTTTCACTTGCAGCAGCCGCTCATCGTGATGGTGGGGTTTTTTGCGATTGCGAAGGAGGACACCACGACGACGCTGCTGGGAAGCCTGCTGGCATTCATTGGCATCACGCTGGGCTGCGGAATACTGCTCCTCTACTTTATCTGCGCGCTTGATCTGACCTGGCTGCGCGTGCTCGGGGTGCCGGTTTTCATCGGGTTGGGATTGCTGATAAACCGGATGGTCACGATCGGACCTTTGGGCTGGGGCATCGGTATTCCACTGGCCTTGGGAATGACGGTTTCGGACACGGTGACCTCCACCGACTATATTAGCAAGTATCCCTTTTATCTGTGGTGGTCCTGGACGCTGGGGCTCCTGATCAATTTGGCGGTTCAGCATCTGTTTAATCCACTAACAGGGCAGTCCGTGCTGGCCGAAGCATTGACTTCCCGTATTGGCGCGGTGGAAGACTTGCTGCGCCGGCTGGCCGCCGGGGAAAAATCCAGCCCGCAAACCTCCGGACTAGCCGCCTTCGCGCTGGCCGGGGTGGCCAAGCCGCTGCAACAACTGAAAATGTTTGGCGCGATCGAGCCCTGGCTCAGGCAACACCATGCGGAAATGCGCGCGCAGTTTGTCCTCGCCGACCGGTTGATGACGGCGGCGGCGGTGCTCGAATTTCACGCCGTGGGCGGGCTGGAGGTGCCAGTTCGAACACGGCTGCTGGGCGTTGCTTCGGCCTGTGCCCGCTGGCGGACGGCGATTGAAGAGCACCGTCCGCCGGAAATCCCCACGGTTCCGGTTTCACGAGCGACTGCGGTGAGCCACGTGGCACTGCCATCGCTCGCGGAAATGGAACGGGTGGTTGAATTGATGCCGTTCGCATTTCCCGGACGCGAATTGCCGGAGGAATTGAAACCCGCACCCAATCAGGCCAGAGGCGGATCACTCGCCCCCGACGCCTTTACGAATCCGGAATACCTTCAATTCGCCATCAAAGGCGCGCTGGCCGGCTTTATCTGCTATCTGATTTTCACCCTGACGAGTTACCCGGGAATCTATACCTCGGTGATCACCTGTATCGTTTGTTCGCTCTCGACCATTGGGGCGGGCCTGCAAAAGGGAGTCCTGCGCCTTTGTGGAGCGGCCCTGGGCGGACTGTTCGGGTTGATTGCGCTGATGTATGTCTTTCCCCACATTGACTCGCTGGGGGCGTTTTGGTTTCCGTTTGGCGCGGTCACGGCCCTGGCGGCGTATGTCAATTTCGGCAGTCCGCGGATTGCTTACTGTGGCTTGCAGATCAGTGTGGCTTTTTACAAATGTGTCTTGCAAAGCTACGGGCCCTACACGGAATTACGAGTGGTGCGCGACCGGCTCGTTGGCATCGCCCTGGGGCTCGCGGTGTTCGGATTAATCAACGACCACCTCTGGCCGGTCCGGGCGCTCGAATCCACCCGTGGAAAACTGGCGTCGGTCTTGCATACGCTTGCCCGGCTGGCCGGATTGCCGGACGCGAATGACCTCGCGCCGCAACTCACCGAAGCCTATACCCTGCGTTTGCAGATTTATCAGGATCTGGGCGACCTCCGGCAATTATTTGAAAGCGCGAAGTTCGAGCCAGGCGCGCCCCGGCGCGAGCGGCTGGAAGTGATTGGGGATACGGCGCAAATGCTTTTTCTGCACCAGCTTGCGATCATCCAGCATCGCCCGGATTTGCGGCCCTCCAGCGTTCCTGAACCGCTGCGCGCGGCCTCCGCCAGATTCAGAGCCAGCCTGGCCGAGTTGCTCCAGAATCTTGCCGACCGAGTGGAGGGCAAACCAGAGCGTCCAATGCCTGATTTGCCAGCCGAGTTGGCGAAACTCGAACAAGCAGTCGCCACTCAAATGGAAGCCGCGACCGACGCGACTCTCGCCGCCCAGATTCGGGCCCGGCTGGTTCTCTATCAGGAAGTGACCCGCATTGCCACGAAACTGACCGGTCTGCCAACGACATGAAAAACCCCGCCATGACCGGTCCTGAACAAAATGAGCTGGAGACTGACCTGCAGGTCGGGCCGACCGGACTGGCCCGGGTGGTGCTTCGCGGACAGCTGGATGCACGAACAATACCGGTCTGCTGGAGCCGGTTGGAACGCGGGTTGCATGCGGCCAAAGTTGAAACCCTCGAAGTGGATGCCACGGGGCTGCAATTCTGCGACGGGGCCGGTCTGGCGATGCTGCGTTATTTGAACATGGGCAGAATGACCCCGGGCGCAAACGTCTCCATCTCGGGCCTGGAAGCCGGGTTGGACAAATTATTTCGCGGTTTTACCTTGGAGGACTACACCGCCTTCCGACCTCACCTGGAAACCGCGCGTCATTCCCTGCCGGAGGAAGTGGGGGTTGCGGTTACGCTTACGGCCGCAGACTTACGCGCGCAAGTGGAGTTTCTGGGCAGGATCATGACCAGTCTGCCGCCTTCCCTGCTAAACCGGAAACGAATGCGCTGGGGGGAAGTTCGCCGGGTTTTTGAACTTGCCGGCGCAAACGCCATGCCGATTGTTTCGCTGGTCAGCATCCTCGTTGGTTTAATCATCGCCTTTGAGGCGGCGGAACCGCTGGCCCAATTTGGCGCCCAACTCTATGTGGCGAACATGATCGGGCTGGTGATGGTGCGCGAATTGGGGCCACTGCTGGCGGCCATCCTCCTGGCGGGGCGTTCCGGCTCGGCGTTTGCCGCGGAAATTGGCACGATGAAAGTAAACGAGGAATTGAACGCCCTGGAAACCCTCGGACTGGATCCGTTCCGGTTTCTGGTGGTTCAGCGCATTACGGCCGGAATTCTCCTGACACCACTTTTGACCTGTTACGCCATGTTCATGGGCATCCTGGGCGGGGTCTTGGTCACCTTGATGCTGGGCTTCCCCCTGTCACTGATTTTTCATCAAATGACCACCACGGTACATCTCGGAGATGTGGTCCTGGGGGTGGCCAAAGGCATCGTGTTTGGGGCGATTGTCTCCGCGGTTGGGTGCCTGCGCGGTTTGCAAACCCAGCAGGGGCCCAGCGCGGTGGGGGTCTCGACCACCCGGGCGGTCGTCTCCAGCATTTTGCTGATCATCATCGCGGATGCGGTTTTTTCCGTCCTGTATTTCTTCCTGAAATCATGAACGCAACCCCGGAAACCATCATCTCCGTACGCGGCCTGAAGGCCGGTTATGGAACGAAGATAATTCTCCGGGATATTAATTTTCAAGTTCAGCGGGGTGAAGTTTTTGTGATTCTTGGCGGCTCCGGGTGTGGCAAAAGCACCTTGTTGAAGAACTTGATTGGATTGTATGCGCCGCTGGAGGGTGAAGTATGGATCGAGAATGCCAATCTGGTGGCGGCCTCCGGCAACGAACGCTTGTCGCTGCTCCGCAAGTTTGGCGTCATGTATCAAAGTGGCGCCCTGTTTGGCTCGATGACGTTGCTTGAAAACGTGCGGATGCCACTGGATGAGTTCACCTCCCTGCCGGAGCCGGTGAAGGAACTGGCGGCCCTTGCCAAAGTGAAGCTGGTCGGCCTGGGCCCGGCGGCGCAGAAGCTGCCCTCCGAGTTGAGCGGGGGAATGCTGAAGCGGGCGGCCATCGCCCGCGCCATGGCGCTCGACCCGTGCATTTTATTTCTCGACGAACCTTCGGCCGGGTTGGATCCCGTGACGTCCGCCAGTCTGGATCTTCTGATTAGAAATCTGGCGCATCACTTCGGAATCACATTTGTGATCGTCACGCATGAACTGGCCAGCATCTACAAGATTGCCGACCGGGTGATCATGCTCGACGGCCGCACCCAGACAATCATTGCGGAAGGCCGGCCGGCTGATTTAAGGGAAAACTCCCCCGACCCCTGGGTGCGGCGATTCTTTAACCGGGAGCCGGATTCCGGGGAAGCGGAGACCGTCAACTAAAACCCCATGAGCAACCCGGCAAACAATTTTAAAATTGGAATGTTCACCCTGGGCGGGCTGCTGCTGTTGATTGGGGGCATCCTCGCCTTTGGCGCGCGCGGATATTTTGAGAAGACCAGCTTGTTTGAAACGTATGTCGAAGGCGATGTGACCGGGCTGGCCGTGGGTTCGGCCGTTGAACTCAGGGGGGTGCGGGTGGGCAAAGTTTCCGGCATTTATTTTTCATGGAACGAATATCAGGTAACTCAGCCTAGTTACGTGGTGGTGGAGTTTGAGATGCGGGACGACATAACCCCTTTGCCGGCGGGGGGGGCGCGCAGTGAAATGTTGCAGTCAGCAGTCAAACGCGGATTGCGCGCGCGACTGAAAGCCCAGGGTATCACCGGAACCAGCATCCTTTCGGTCGAATACCTCAACCCGGAGGACAATCCGCCCGCCCGGGTTCCTTGGATTCCCCGGCACACTTACATCCCGGCTGCCCCCGGCCAGATCGGGGAGATGCTTGCATCCATCGAAAAAGTCCTCAGAAATGTGGACCGGCTTGATGTTGGCGCCATCAATCAACTCCTACAAGGTGATTTGAAATCGGCGGGGCAGGTTCTGGGCCGGGTGAATCAGATGGATTTTGGCGGGATCAGCACCAATGCCAATTCTCTCATTTTGGACGCGGATCACACGGTGAATAAAATGCAGTTGGAAAAGCTGAGTCATGATTTGGATGGACTGACGACCCAGTTGCAGGAGACGGTTGCGTCACTGCAACCCGGTCTGGCGAATCTCGATTTCGATTCGTTGAACCAGACCCTGGGGAATGCCAAACGTGCCGCGCGCGAACTGGATGATGTGCTATTCGAACTTAAACAATATCCGTCAGGCTTCCTCTTCGGCCAGCCCCCCGCGGAGCTAAAAGAAGTTCAACCACCGCCAAAGAAATGAATCGTTCCCCCAACTCCAAGAAAATCTCACATCGTTTCCGGCGGTTGGTGGCGGGAAATTGGGTTGCAGTCCTGCTGGTTTGCTTGGGGACGTTGACTGGATGCCTCTCCCGGCCCGCCTTGAACAAACAGACGTTTGCCTTTGACGTAATCCCGGTTTCAGCAACGAATGCCCTGAGCAGCGATCGAGTTCTCGCGATTCGAACCTTGCAAATCGCCCCGCCGTTCGAGGGGCGGCAGCTCGTGTATCGCACCGGCGAGAATGCCTATGAGCGCGATCCCCACGCCGAATTCCTGGACGCGCCAACCGATCAGTTGCTTGCCGAGGTGCGCGAATGGTGGCAGGTCAATGGCGGTTTTGGCGCGGTCGTTGAAGCTGACAGTGCGCTCAAGCCAAACCTGGTGGTTGAGATCACCGTCACCCGGCTTTACGGAGACTTTCGACAACCCGAACGTCCATTGGCTGTCATGAGCATGCGCTTCATGTTTTTCGACGCCCCGCATGGCATCCCGGGAAAACTGTTGCTGCAGCAAGAGTATGCGCGCAGCATTCCTTTGTCCCGGCCAAATGCCACGGCGCTGGTAGTGGGTTGGAACCAGGCCTTGGCGGAGATTCTATCACAAGTTTCCTCAGAGCTTAAGCCGGCAACGCGGGACTGGGAATTTCCTCGTGATCGGTGAGCATTCTTCCGGAAGCGAGGCGCATCCCCCAAAAGGGGTGATAAAAATCAGCTCAACGGGCAATTGTATCCGCCTTGGATCGGCGCGATGCTGGTGGTGTAAGGGCGCGCATCACCGACAGGCGCCGGAACGCTCAAAAATCTATGTTTAAAAATAATATGACTGGAATCCAGATCTTGGTTCTGGCCTTTGTTGGGATGACCTCCGTTCCGTGGTTGCGCGCGCAGGGCACGAGCCCCAACGCTCAATCGGAAAAATTGCCATCCGGGCAAATGCCCTATTTTGACGCCGTGCCGGATCCCATTGAAGGATTCAACCGCGGCTCCTGGGCGGTGAACACCTGGCTGTTCCGAAAACTTTTCTATCCCCTGAGCGAAGGATATACGTTTGCGGTGCCAAAACCGGTGCGCACCGGCGTCAACAATATGGGCCACAACCTGACCTATCCGGCCCGGTTGTTCAACAATTGTATGGAGGGGAAATGGCAGGGTGCCTGGGAGGAGACGGAGCGTTTTGGCGCCAATTCAACGGTCGGGTTGGCGGGACTGTTCGATCCGGCCACCCACTGGAATATCGGGCGCTCGGACCGGGATTTCGGCGAAACTTTGGGACAGTATGGTCATGGGCCCGGGTTCTACCTGGTGCTGCCGATCCTCGGTCCCAGCAACGGCCGGGATGCGGTGGGCAAGCTGGTGGATCTGCCGTTCGACTTATGTTTTTGGATTGGCGTGGCATATCCTCATGACACTTGGCCGGATGCCATCCGGCCGAGTTTTGGATTCAACGAACTCAGCGGCCATGCGCGTGACTATAAAATCGAACTGGATTCGCAGGTGGATCCTTATCAGGAGACGCGCACGCTTTATTCATTGAACCGGGAGCGGCTGGTCTTGGATTATGTGCCGACCAACCACGGCAATTTTAATCCCAATCCCACTTTCCGGGCCGTGCTCTTCAAGCCCGTCACGCCGGATTTTGAGGAAATGGCCGACACCCGCCAAGTCTTCGTGCCCGCCACGGGCAAAAAGCTGACGTATTCCTGCTGGATGCAGAAAAAACCGGCGCCGCTTGTGTGCTACATCCCCGGTCTGGGTGCATACCGGCTGGACCGGGCCACGCTGGCCTATGCGGACATGATGTACCGGCACGGATACTCGGTAATCGCATTTTCCGATCCCTTCCAGAAGGAGTTTATGGAGGAGGCCTCCACCGTGGAACTGCCGGGTTACGGCCCGGCCGACTGCGACGACGTGGTCAACGCGCTGAAATTGATCCTGGCCGACGTGCGGAAATGGAAGGGGAACCAGATCACCGGTACGAGCCTGACCGGCGTTTCGCACGGCGCCTACTTCACGCTGATGATTGCCGCGCGCGAAGCGGCCGGCCAGACGGGTGGGCTGGCCTTTGACCGCTACGTCGCCGTGAATCCCCCCGTGCATCTGGCTCATGCGGCACAACGGCTGGACGAGATGTTTGACGCGCCGCTGGCGTGGCCGGCCGACGAACGGTGGCAACGGATGAAAGAGTCGGTGTATAAGGCGCTTTACTTTGCGGACAACGGTTTGGACATCTCGGGAAATATTCCGCTGACGCGCTCCGAGTCCGACTTTCTCATCGGCCTGTCCTTCCGTTTCACACTCATGAACGTCATTGTGGACACGCAGCGAAGGCACAACCTGGGCGTGCTGAAAGTCAATCCCGGCACGTTTGTCCGACAGGATTCCGTCCGCGAGATTCGGCAGATTGGCTACGCTGAATACGGTGACCGTTTTTTGCTGCCATACTTGGTAAAAATCGGTCGGGTCAGGGATCGCCCGGACCTGGTGGCCAAAACCGATCTGGACCAAAACACTCAATACCTGCGGGACAACCCGAAAGTTCGCGTGCAGATTTGCGACGATGACTTTTTGCTGACGGCCGCCGACCTGCCGTGGTTCCGCTCCACGTTTGGGGACCGGCTCACGGATTACCCGGAAGGCGGACATTTGGGGAACCTGCATGTTCCTGCCGTTCAGGAATTTTTGGTGGGCTTGTTTTCAGACCGGCCCGGGCGATGAGGGCGGCAACCGATTGTGAAGGATGCCACGGCATCGGAACTCCGCCCGGGCAGATCCGGGTTGCCAGGCCAGTCGAATGCCTGACTGAGTCTCATTGCATGCAGTCATGGGAAAGGCCGCCTCGCTCTAAAGAGAGAGCGGCAAATCCCACACAAGTCCAATGGATGCCAACCGGGCGGTGGGATAATAATAATGACGATTGAGATAAAATCAAATGCTGTAAAAACGTGTGGAATATCATGAGCATTATCTTGGCTTGCCCCGGCGCAACGGAGCGCACTAAATGGTGAAGTCCTGGAACGAATTGATAACCGTCATTGACTCCGAGAGCGCCAAATTCAGAAATGCCGCTTAGACGAATTATGAACATACTGGTGATTGATATCGGTGGCACGCACGTTAAACTTCTGGCGACCGGCCAGGACCTGCCCCGCCAGTTTGATTCCGGTCCGGCGCTCACGCCGGAAAAAATGGTCGCGCAAGTGCTCAAGCTTGTCCCTGATTGGAAATATGAGGCGGTGTCCATTGGCTATCCCGGCCCGGTGCTCCATGGGCGACCGGTTGCCGATCCTTATAATCTGGGGGCTGGATGGGTGGGCTATAATTTCGAGGCGGCGTTCAAACTTCCCGTGAAGATTGTGAATGACGCCGCGATGCAGGCGCTGGGAGGCTATCAGGGCGGCAAGGTTTTGTTCCTAGGACTGGGCACGGGCTTGGGCTCGACCTTGATTGTGGATGGCATAGTGGAGCCCATGGAGTTGGGCCATCTGCCTTACAAACGGGCCACGTTCGAGGATTACATCGGGATCCGCGGGCTGGAGGCGCATGGGCTTAAAAAGTGGCGGCTGCATGTTGCGGATGTGGTCAAACGCCTGGTGGCCGCGCTGGAACCTGATTCAGTGGTTCTCGGCGGTGGAAATGTCAACAAACTGGAACAGTTGCCGGAGAGATGCAAGGCCGGCAACAACGATGCCGCCTTCCAAGGCGGCTTTCGATTGTGGGAAAAACCGGGCGAGCTAAATTCCCGCAGCGTCGCGCGGGCTGCCTTGGGACTGGCGCTCGTCCTGCTCACGGGGGCGGGGACTGGTCATGCCCAGGAAAGTCCCGCGCCACTCGCGCCTTCAGAAATGACGGCGGCGACGGCGAAATTTGGCATCGGCACGGGAGTCGTTATGGCAACAAATTCGGCCGCCAGCCCCTTTGGCGGCGGCGCACCAGTGCCGGCCAATCTTCGCCCTTTTCAACTCAGCCTCCCGCGCGCGCATTTGTTTGGTGACTTGGACGGTCGTCGCCCCCAACTGGAAGATCTGGGAATCACTCCGACTTTGACCTATGTCACGGACGTCGCCGGGAACCCGATCGGAGGCAAAACCCAACACGCAGCCTACGCGGACAATATTGGTCTGGACCTGCTGTTCGATTTGGATAAGTTGACCGGCCTAGAAGGCGGTTCCTTCCTTGTATCAATGTCCCAGCGGGACGGTGACAGCCTGTCGAAAAAATACATCGGCAACGTATTCGACACCCAGCAAGACTATGGCGGCGAGACGTTCCACCTGATTGATGTGGCCTATTTGCAGAAACTGGCGGATGACCGCGTGGAGTTCCGCCTCGGACGCATCGCCACGGGTGATGACTTTCTGGTCTCTCCTTACGACTACTTGTTCATGCAGAACGGTTTTGATGGCAATCCCGTGGGCATTTTTTTCAACGCGCCGGGCATGACCGCCTATCCGAACGATACGTGGGGCACCCTTGTCAAGGTCAGGCCGACCGAACGCACGTATGTCATGGGGGGCGTTTACAATGGCGATCCCAGTCTCCATAATATCAGCCACAACGGCGCCGACATGTCGATGGATGGCCCGGTCTTTGTGATTGGCGAAGCCGGCTACCAACGGAACGGATTACCCGGCGATTCACGCCGGTTGGGCAACTATAAGGTGGGTTTTTGGTATGACGATGCCCGTTACACCGACTACAGGACCGTTGGCTATGCCGGGACTCCGGGCAGCAAACGGGGAAATTATGGGTTCTATACTTTGTTCGACCAAGTGCTGGTCCCGTTCGGCGACCCGGCCGACAACCGCGGATTGGGAGTCTTTGGTTCTTTTCTGACCTCGCCTGACGAGTCCGTGAGTCAGATGCCGTATTACTTCACAGCGGGGGTGGCGTGCCGCGGCATATTCGCCTCCCGTCCCAGGGACGCAGCGGGCTTCGGCGTCCTTTACGGCAAATTCAGTGGCGACCTGGGTGCCGCCCAGCAACGCGAGCAAATGGCCGACCGGACGCTGGGGGTGCAAGATCACGAGTCGGTTTTGGAATGGACGTACCGGTTTTCTTTCCACAAGGGAGCCCTCTTTTTCCAGCCTGATGTCCAATACATTCTTCACCCAGGGGGTGCCGGGAATATTAATGACGCGCTGGTGCTTGGCAGTCAGATCGGCCTCAACCTGTGATTCAACGCATGAACCAAACAACCACAACCGAACCCAGCGCAGCCGAAGCGGGACGCTGGGTGGACGCAGCTTCATATCACGGCGGCCACGGGTTCGCCGTCGCCCCAGGGTTGCCCGGATGTGCCGCCGGGTCAGCCGCTTTATTTAAGAGAAAGATAATATGATGCAAACCAATCAACCGTTGACGGGCCTGAGGGCGTGGAAGGCCCTGGGCCATCATTTCGAGACCATCCGCCAAATTCATCTGCGGGATTTATTCGCCAAAGACCCGAAACGCGGGGAGCGCATGACCGCCGAAGCCGCCGGGATTTTCCTGGATTATTCAAAGAATCGGGTCACTGACACAACCCTTGAACTCCTGGTTCAATTGGCTGAGGAAGCCGGTCTGCGTGCGCGCATGGAGGCCATGTTCAAGGGCGAGAAAATCAACCTGACCGAGAATCGCGCCGTGCTCCACACCGCCCTGCGCGCACCAAAAAGCTCGGTTATCCTGGTGGATGGCGAGAACGTGGTGCCCAAGGTCCATGCCGTGCTGGACAAGATGGCCGGGCTGGCCAACCGGGTTCGCAACGGGGACTGGAAAGGTCACACTGGCCGCCCCATTCGGAATGTGATTAACATCGGCATCGGCGGATCGGATCTCGGGCCGGTGATGGCTTACGAGGCCCTCAAGCATTACAGCAACCGCCAGATTACCTGCCGGTTTGTCTCCAATGTGGACGGCACCGACATGGTCGAAGCGACCCGCGACCTGGACCCGGCCGAAACCTTGTTCATCGTTTCGTCCAAGACCTTCACGACGTTGGAAACCATGACGAATGCCCAGAGCGCCAGGGAGTGGGTGCTCGCCGGTTTGGGAGGGGATGCCAAAGCCATTGCGCGGCATTTTGTCGCGGTTTCAACGAACGCCGAGAAGGTGTCCCAATTTGGCATCGACACCGAGAATATGTTTGGTTTCTGGGACTGGGTGGGCGGGCGGTATTCCATGGATTCAGCCATTGGCCTTTCGACGATGCTCGCAATTGGCCCCGAGTATTTTCGGGAGATGCTTGATGGTTTCCATCAAATGGACGAGCACTTCCGGTCCGCGCCCTTTGAACAGAACCTGCCGGTGCTGCTCGGGCTTCTGTCCCTTTGGCACGGCAATTTTTTCAACGCCCAAACCGTCGCGGTGCTGCCCTATGAACAATATTTGAAGCGGTTTCCCGCGTATCTGCAACAGTTGACGATGGAGAGCAACGGCAAGCACGTCACGCTGGATGGCCGGGTGGTTGATTATGACACTGGCCCCATTTACTGGGGTGAACCCGGGACCAACGGCCAGCACTCCTTCTACCAGTTGATTCATCAGGGAACCCGGCTCATCCCGTGCGACTTCATCGCCTTTGGCCAGGCGCTGACTCCGCTGGGGCGGCATCACGATATGCTTCTGGCCAATGTTTTCGCGCAGGCGGAGGCCCTGGCTTTCGGCAAAACCGCCGGGGAAGTCAAGGCGGAGGGCACGCCGGACTGGTTGGTCCCCCATCGGGTCTTTGAAGGCAACCGCCCCTCGAATGTGATCCTCGCCAAAAAACTGACGCCGGAAGTGCTGGGCAAGCTCGTCGCCCTCTACGAACACAGCGTATTTACCCAGGGCGCAATTTGGAACATCGACTCCTTTGATCAATGGGGCGTTGAGCTGGGCAAGCAACTGGCCCAGCGCATCATTCCCGAACTGGAAAACAAAACCGAATCCGAACTGAACCATGATAGCTCGACCAACCACCTAATCCGTCGCTATCGCCATTTGAAAGGTGAATTATGAACCCGCTCAGCCGACCGGAACAACAGCAACAAAAAATCAAAACCCAACCGGGCTTTCTGGCCGCGCTGGATCAAAGCGGTGGGAGCACCCCCAAGGCGTTGATGGCCTACGGCATCGCCGAGGGTGCCTGGTCCGGTGAAGAACAGATGTTCGCCCTGGTTCATCAGATGCGGGCGCGCATCATCACCAGCCCCAGTTTTAATGGCGACCGGATTCTCGGCGCGATTCTCTTTGAGGGCACGATGGATCGGGACATTGAGGGCCTGGCAACCGCGGACTATCTTTGGAACCGGAAGCGCGTGGTGCCGTTTCTGAAGGTGGACCAAGGACTGGCCGGGGAGAGCGACGGTGTCCAATTGATGAAACCCATGCCTGGGCTGCCGGACCTCTTGAAGCGGGCCCGGGCGAAAGGAATCTTTGGCACCAAGATGCGCTCCGTCATCAAACACGCCAACGCGGCCGGCATCCAGGCTGTGGTTGATCAGCAATTTGAAGTGGCTTCGCAAATTCTTGCGGCGGGGCTCGTGCCGATCATTGAGCCCGAGGTGGACATTCATTGCCCAGAAAAGACGGAAGCCGAGGCACTGCTCAAGGCTGCGCTGCGCAAAAAGCTGGGCACGCTGCCCGCGAACCAGCAGGTCATGCTCAAGCTGACGCTGCCCGAGCAGGACGACTTCTACGCCGAATTCGTCAAGCATCCCCTGGTTTTGAAAGTGGTGGCGCTTTCAGGAGGTTACCCGCTGAAGGAAGCCAACGAGCGCCTGTACCGAAATCATGGCGTCGTGGCCAGCTTTTCGCGGGCGCTGGTCGAAGGCTTGTCCGCCCGGCAAACCGAGGTGGAATTTGACGCCCAGCTCGATTCAGTCATCCAGGAAATCTACGAGGCGTCCATCACCTAAACCCAGCATGGGGGCATGGCCACGCTAAAATTACAGCAACCAGAAAGGAATTAAAAAATATGCAACTCGGAATGATTGGACTGGGCAGAATGGGAGCCAATATGGTGCGGCGCCTCATCAAGGGCGGACACGCCTGTGTGGTGTATGACCGCGCCGCGGACGCAGTGAAACAACTGGAGGCGCACGGAGCGACCGGCACGGCCTCGCTGGCGGAATTTGTAAAACAACTCCAGACGCCGCGCGCCGTCTGGTTGATGGTTCCCGCAGCGGTCGTGGACAAGGCCATTGCCGACCTGCTGCCACTGCTCGAAGCGGGCGACACGCTGATTGACGGCGGCAACTCATATTACGTGGACGACATCCGCCGGGCCAGGGAACTGGCGGCGAAGGGTTTTCATTACGTGGACGTGGGGACGAGTGGTGGGGTGTGGGGCTTGGAGCGGGGGTATTGCATGATGATCGGAGGCGAGACCGACGTGGTTCGGCACCTCGATCCCATTTTTTCCACCCTCGCTCCTGGCGCGGGGAACATCGCCCGCACGCCGGGCCGGGAAAAACTTGGCGGCACCGCCGAGCAGGGTTACCTGCACTGTGGCACCAATGGCGCCGGACATTTCGTCAAGATGGTTCACAACGGAATTGAGTATGGAATCATGGCGGCCTACGCGGAGGGACTGGGGATTTTGCGCGAGGCAAATGCCGGCCGGAAGCAACGCGAGACCGATGCGGAAACAACGCCGTTGCGCGACCCGGAACATTATCAGTTTGATCTCAATCTCGCCGATGTCACCGAGGTCTGGCGGCGCGGCAGCGTGATTGCGTCGTGGTTGCTTGATTTGACGGCCGGTTCACTGGTCGAAGATCCAAATCTGACCCGGTTTGCCGGCCGGGTATCGGACTCCGGCGAAGGCCGCTGGACCATCAAGGCGGCCATTGATGAGGGGGTGCCGGTACCCGTGCTGACCACGGCGCTCTACGAGCGCTTCGCCTCCCGCGGCGAGGCTGACTACCAGGATAAACTGCTCTCGGCCATGCGCTTTGGGTTCGGGGGACATTTGGAGAAATCTGAGAAATAACCTACCCATGAACAACCATCATTCCGACGCCCTGGTGTTTTTTGGCGCCACCGGCGACCTCGCCTACAAGAAGATCTTCCCCGCCTTGCAGGCGATGATCAAGCGCGGCAATTTGGACACGCCGGTCATCGGGGTGGCCAAGGCGGGTTGGAATCTGGACCAGCTCAAGGCGCGGGCAAAGGACAGCCTCGAAAAACACGGCGGACTGGATCCTGATGCCTTCCAGAAATTGAGCAGCCTGCTGCGTTATGTGGACGGTGATTACAAGGATGCGGCGACGTTTCAGGCCATCCGCCGGGAAATTGGTTCCGCGCGGAAGCCGGCGCACTACCTGGCCATCCCGCCGGTTTTGTTTGAAACCGTGGTTGAGCAACTGGCGGCGGCGGGTTGCACGAGCGATGGCGCCCGGGTCATCGTGGAAAAACCGTTCGGCAAAGACCGCCCCAGCGCCCAACGGCTCAACGGAATTCTGCTGCGGAGTTTCGACGAGAAGAACATCTTCCGCATCGATCATTATCTCGGCAAGAAGCCGGTGCATAACATGTTGTTCTTTCGTTTTGCGAATTCGCTGCTCGAGCCCTTCTGGAACCGCCAGCATGTCGAGAGTGTGCAAATCACCATGGCCGAGGATTTTGGCGTGCAGGGGCGCGGCGCCTTCTATGACCAGACCGGCACCATCCGCGATGTGATGCAGAATCATCTGTTCCAGATCATCGCCAATGTGGCCATGGAACCGCCGGCCCGGCTCGACAGCGAATCCATCCGCGATGAAAAAGTGAAGGTGTTGAAGGCCGTCCCGCCGCTCGAAACAAAAAACGTCGTGCGCGGGCAGTTCCGCGGCTACCGGGAGGAGCCCGGGGTGCCGGCGGTCTCGACGACCGAGACGTTTGCGGCGTTCAAATTGGAGGTTGATTCCTGGCGCTGGCGGGGAGTTCCGTTTTATCTGCGCGCCGGCAAAAATCTGCCCGTCACTTGCACGGAAATCCTGGTCCGCCTGCGCCAGCCGCCGACAATGTATAACAATTATAATTTAACGTCGAATGCCTGCCGGATGCGCATGAGCCCGGACGTGGCGTTCGCGATCAATCTGAACACCATTCTTGCGGACGACGAATCCGCGAGCGAGCGGGTCGAAATTGTCGGCGGTCGCAGCCCGCGGGCGGGGGAGATGGATGCTTACGAACGGGTCCTCGGCGATGCCATGGCCGGCGACGCCACGTTGTTTGCCCGCGAGGATTACGTGGAGGAAGCGTGGCGGATTGTGGACCCGGCGTTGGCGGCGGGCACGCCGGTGGTTGAATATGAGCCGAATTCCTGGGGACCGGACACGGGCTCGGAAGTGACGCCGGTGGGCGGCTGGCACAATCCCGTCGTGCCGGCGGCTAAAAAATGAATATGCAGGTGTTCGCCAATTCGGATGCGGCCGCCCGGGCCGCAGCGCAGATCATCGCCGCCGAGGCGCGCGCGGCCGTGAAGGCCCGCGGATCGTTCATCATGGCCGTGAGTGGCGGCAAGACCCCGTGGCAGATGCTCCGGCAATTGGTTGAGGAGGACGTCCCGTGGAAGAATGTGCAATTTGTGCAAGTGGACGAGCGGATCGCGCCGGCGGGCAACCCGGACCGCAACCTCACCCACCTGCGGGAATGTCTGCTGCCCGGCGCGCCCATTTCAGCGGAACAGATTCATGCGATGCCGGTTGAGGAAGCAGATCTAGAGGCGGCGGCGGCGAGGTATGCCGGGATGCTCCGGCAATTGGCTGGTTCGCCGCCGATCCTGGATCTGGCGCATCTGGGGCTGGGACCCGACGGTCACACCGCCTCACTGGTGCCGGCCGACGCGGTTCTCAAGGTGGCCGACGCGGACGTGGCCTTGACGGGCATTTATCAAAAGCGGCGGCGCATGACGCTGACCTATCCGGCCTTGAATCGTTCGCGCCGCGTTCTCTGGGTCGTCACCGGCGCCGAAAAGGCCGGCATGTTGGCGCGTTTGCGTGGGGGCGATGCTTCCATTCCCGCCGGGCGGATCGACCGGGCTCATGCGCTCGTGGTTGCCGACCAAGGCGCGGCCGGGACCATGTCAGGTACTTGAAAGGAATAAACTATGCGAGTTGGTATTGCCACGGACCACGGTGGATTCGGATTGAAAGAACAGCTGCTCGTTCGGCTGCGGGCCGCCGGGCACGAGGTGGTGGATTTTGGGGCGCACAGCTTGAACCCTGATGACGATTATCCGGATTATGTCACCCCGCTGGGCCGGGCGGTGGCGGCCGGAACGGTGGACCGCGGCGTGGCGGTGTGCGGCAGCGGGGTCGGCGCCAACGTCTGCGCCAACAAAATCAAGGGTGTCCGCGCCTGTTTGATTGAGGATCATTTCTCCGCGCGACAGGGAGTCGAGGATGACCACCTTAATTTGATTTGTGTGGGTGGACGGATTGAAGGCCCTGAGCAGGCGTGGGACTTGGTGCAAACGTTTCTCGCGGCAGAATTCAGCCAGGCGCCACGCCACCTGCGCCGGTTGCGCAAAGTCGCCGCTTTGGAGCAATCACAATGATAATGAACGGCGAAATTCCATGGCCGCCTGAGGTTGCCGATGCCCCGGTTGATTTTAACGCGGCAACCACGACCGCGACCGGATAAATATTTTAATTCAACGAAAGCAAAAATTTATGAACGATCCCAAAATGGAACAACTGGCCATCAACACCATTCGCACGTTGTCAATGGACGCCGTGCAGGCGGCGAAATCCGGCCATCCGGGCACGCCAATGGCCCTCGCGCCGCTCATTTACACAATTTGGAACCGGGCGATGCAATTTGACCCCCAGGATCCCATCTGGCCGAACCGCGACCGGTTCGTGCTCTCGAACGGGCATGCTTCCATGCTGCTTTGGTCCATTCTTCACCTGACGGATGTTCAAGCGGTCAACGCTGACTATGAACAGTTGGGCAAGCCGTCGGTGACGCTGGATGATATCCGGCGTTTCCGGCAAATCGACAGCCGGGCGCCGGGCCACCCGGAATATCATTGGGTTTCCGGCGTTGAGACCACGACCGGCCCGCTGGGCCAGGGGGTGGCGACGAGCGTGGGCATGGCCATCGGCCGCAAATGGCTGGCGAATCATTTTAACCAGCCGGGCTTTGCGATCTTCAACTACAATATCTACGCGGTTTGCGGCGACGGTTGCATGATGGAAGGCGTGGCTTCCGAGGCCGCCTCACTCGCCGGTCATCTCGGCCTCGACAACCTCTGCTGGATTTACGATAACAACCACATCACCATCGAGGGCAGCACCCGCCTGGCCTTCACCGAGGATATTGCTACCCGTTTCATGGCGTATGGCTGGAACGTGCTGCGGGTCGGCGACGCAAATGACATTGATCGCATCGAGGACGCGCTCAAAGTTTTCCGGCAGACGCGGGGCCGGCCCACGTTTATCATTCTGGACAGCCACATCGGCTACGGCGCGCCGCACAAGCAAGACACCGCTGAGGCCCATGGCGAGCCTCTGGGCGACGAAGAAATTCGCCTCGCCAAGCGTAGTTACGGCTGGCCCGAAGACGCCAAGTTTCTCGTGCCCGACGGGGTTCACGAGCATTTTGCCGCCGGAATTGGCCGGCGCGGCGCGGAGGCCCGGCAGAAATGGACCGGCCTCCTGACCGCTTACCGTGCGAAGTTCCCGGGGCTGGCGACGGAGATTGACCAAATGCAACGGCGTGAACTTCCCGCCGGTTGGGAAAGTAATCTGCCGGTGTTTCCGGCTGATCCAAAAGGGATCGCCGGGCGCGAGGCCTCCGGCAAGGTGCTGAATGTGCTGGCGCAAAACATCCCATGGCTTCTCGGCGGGTCGGCGGACCTCGGCCCCTCCAACAAAACCACACTGACGTTTGAAAGCGCCGGGCAATTTCAAGCATTCAATCCGGGTGGAAGGAATCTGCATTATGGCATCCGCGAGCATGCGATGGCGGCATTGGTGAACGGCATGTCCCTGTCCAAAGTGCGTGCTTTTGGGGCGACCTTTTTCATCTTTAGCGATTATGCGAAGCCGGCAATCCGGCTCTCCGCCCTGATGGAGTTGCCAACGATTTTCATTTTTACGCACGATGCCATGGGCGACGGCGAGGATGGGCCGACGCATCAACCCGTGGAGCAATTATTGTCGCTGCGGGCCGTTCCCGGCCTGGTCACCTTGCGCCCGGGGGATGCCAATGAAGTGGTCGAGGCCTATCGCTATATCATCCAACTTCGACACAAGCCCGCAGCCTTGGTGCTGTCGCGCCAGCCGCTGCCGACCCTGGACCGGACTAAATACGCGGCCGCCTCGGGCGTTGCGCGAGGCGCCTATGTGCTGGCCGATGCGCCGGACGGAAAGCCCGACATCATCTTCATCGCCTCGGGCAGCGAAGTTAGTCTTGCCGTGGAAGCGCACGAAAAACTGAAGGGGGAGGGCATCCGGTCACGGGTGGTTTCCATGCCGTCCTGGGACATTTTTGAGCAGCAAGCACAGGAGTATCGCGACAGCGTCCTGCCACCAAATGTCAAAGCTCGCGTGGCGGTTGAACAGGCCTCCACCTTCGGTTGGGAGAGATATGTGGGCAGTGAAGGGCGAGTCATTGGCATGAAAACCTTCGGGGCCTCCGCGCCACTCAAGGAACTCCAAAAACGATTCGGTTTTGAACCGGAAAAATTGGTGGCGGTCGCGAAGGAATTGGTTGCCAGATTGGCGGTGCCGTCCCCCGGGAAGCCGCCGGCGATTTCCTGACCGTTCTCAAATCACTCACAATGAGCGAACACCTTCCCATCGTTTATCTCGCCCGACACGGTGAAACGGCCTGGAGTCTTTCCGGGCAGCACACCGGGTTGACCGATTTGCCCTTGACGGCGCGCGGCGAGCGCAACGCGCGCCGCCTTGGTGACCGGCTTAAAGGTATATCTTTTGACCGGGTGCTGACGAGTCCTTTGCAGCGGGCGGCCAGAACCTGCGAACTGGCCGGGTTTCACGATCAGGCGCGGATCGAACCCGACCTGGTCGAATGGAATTACGGTGATTATGAGGGGCGTCGGACGGTGGAAATTCACGCCCAACGTCCCGATTGGCAGTTATTTCGGGATGGCTGCCCAAACGGTGAAACCGCCGCCCAGGTGGGCGCGCGGGCCGACCGTGTCGTGGGGCAAATTCGCGCAATCCGGGATAACGTGCTGATTTTCTCCAGCGGGCATTTTTTACGCGTCTTCGCCGCCCGCTGGCTGGAACTTGATCCGGGTGCGGGAAGAATCTTCCTGCTGGACACCGCCAGTCTAAGTGCGCTGGGCTATGAAAATAATCTGTCACAGCCGGCCATTCGGTTGTGGAACGACTCCCACCATGCGGGCGAGTGACGCATGATCCGCGAGCTGCAAAACCAATCAAACTCAAATTGACAATTTTAATTGCAAAAAAGCGTTATGAATGCCACTCAATTGAAACCCAGGCAGCAAACCCAAAAGTCCTCGCCCAATATGGAAAATGGGGCGCCAGCGGTGCCCAAAACCATGGAAGCGGCCAAACTTCTGGAGCCGTACGGTTGTGGTCCGGTTCCATTCGCCGGCGCCCACAACGCCTTCTTTGAGCGGCATCTGGTATTTGACAACGTCGTTGCCCTTGATGCCGCCACGCCACGCCAACAATTCGAGGCGTTTGCGCGCTCGGTGCGGGATATCCTGTCCCAACGCTGGGTGCGCACCGAGGAGACCTATGCCCGGGAAAATCCCAAGCGGGTTTATTATCTGTCGATGGAGTTTCTTGTCGGACGTTCACTGGCCAACAATGTCACGAATCTTCTGCTCTCCCCGCTCGCCATGGAAGTGGTCCGGGAGAAAAACCTGGACTGGGTGAAATTGCTGGACCAGGAGCCGGATGCGGGACTGGGAAACGGGGGGCTCGGGCGGTTGGCGGCGTGTTTCCTTGATTCCCTGGCGACCATGGAATTTCCAGCCATGGGCTACGGGCTCCGCTATGAATACGGCATCTTCAAACAGACCATCACCCACGGCTGGCAGGAGGAACAGCCGGACAACTGGTTGCGCCGCCCCGACCCCTGGGAGGTTGTGCGGCGGCATGAGAAGGTGGAGGTGCAATTAAATTGTACTTTCGAGGTGCGTTGCGGCGGCTTGCAGGCCGTCAGCGGGCGGCCCTCCAAGCTGATCGGCATTCCGTTTGACCGTCCGGTGGTCGGCTATGGCGGCAAAACCATCAACACGTTGCGCCTGTGGGCGGCCACGACGCCCGATTATTTTGACTTCAAGGTGTTCAGTCACGGTGACTTTGTCGGCGCGGTGGCGGAGACACTGGCGGCCGAATCTTTGACCCGGGTGCTTTATCCCGATGACTCGACCAGTCAGGGCCAGGGTCTCCGCTTTGTGCAGGAATTCTTCCTGGTGGCCTGCTCGCTGGCGGATTTGGTGCGCCGCTTTCGCAAAGGGAATTCGGATTGGAGTCGGTTGCCCGATCACGTCGCCATCCAACTCAACGACACGCATCCGGCGATGTCGGTGGCCGAGTTGATGCGCATCTTGCTGGATGAGGCGCGGCTGGGCTGGGAGGAGGCGTGGGACCTCACCCAGAAGACGCTGGCATACACGAACCACACGCTGCTGCCGGAGGCGCTCGAGAAATGGCCCGTCGCCTGGTTTGAAACGCTCCTGCCGCGCCAGTTGGAAATCATCTACGAGATCAACCGCCGCCTGCTCGAGGAGGTGCGGGTCCGCTTCCCGGGGGATGAAGGGCGCGTGGCCCGGGTGAGCCTGATTGAAGAAGGGCCGGTGCGAAAAGTTCGCATGGCCAACCTGGCGATTGTTGGCACCCACAGCACCAATGGGGTGGCGGCCATCCATTCGGGGCTTTTGCGGACTGTGACCGTCCGGGATCTGGCCGAGTTGTACCCCGGGCGCTTCAGCAACAAGACGAATGGCGTCACCCAGCGGCGCTGGTTGTTACTGGCCAACCCGCCGCTCGCCCGCACCATCACCGGCGCGATCGGCCAGTCGTGGATCACCGATCTCAGCCAGTTGCGCCAGCTTGAACCGCTGGCGGGCGACGCCAATTTCCAGGAGGCTTTCCGGCGATCCAAGCGCGAGGCCAAGGGGCAATTTGTTGACTGGCTGGAGACCGCCACCGGCCAGACCGTTGATCCGGACACGATTTTTGATTGTCAAGTCAAACGCATCCATGAATACAAACGGCAACTGTTGAACGCCCTGCGGGTGGCCGTCCTTTACAACCGGCTGCGGGAAAATCCCAGGCTCGCCCTGCCGCCGCGGACTTTTTTCTTCGCCGGAAAAGCGGCCCCGGCCTATTATCTGGCCAAACTGATCATAAAATTCATCAACAATCTGGCCGCCGTCATTGATGCGGAACCGGCCACCCGGGGCCGGATCAAGGTGGTCTTTCTACCCGAATACTGTGCCACGCTGGCCGAGCAACTCCTGCCCGCCAGCGACCTTTCCAACCAGATCTCCACGGCGGGCTATGAGGCCAGCGGCACGAGCAATATGAAATTCATGATGAACGGCGCGTTGACGATCGGCACACGGGATGGCGCGACCATCGAAATGGCCCAGGCGGCGGGCGAGGATAATTTCTTTCTGTTTGGGCTGACGGCTGAGCAGGTGGCGGGCACCCGGGGATGGTACAATCCGCGCTGGCATTATGACCACGAACCGGAGACGCGGCAGGCGCTGGATCAGATGGCGTCAAACCACTTTAGTCCGCAGGAACCCGGCATTTTCGGCCCGTTGTTTGACACCCTGTTGACACATGGAGACCACTACTTTCACCTGGCGGATTTAAAGGCCTATCTGGAAGCGGACCAACGGGCCTGCGACCTCTATGGAGATTCAAGTCTCCGGGCTCGCAAAGCCATTTTGAATGTGGCCGGATCCGGGAAGTTTTCCAGCGACCGTACGATCACCGAATACGCCAATGATATTTGGCGAATCCGGCCGTGTCCCGTTTCCTAATTCATATTACCCATGAGCAACGATCCCAATATGCCAACAACGTTATCGCCATTGGCGGGCAAGCCCGCCCCGCGCGAAATGCTGGTGGATTTGGCGCACTTGGAACAGGCTTATTACGAAGGCCAACCCGACCTTTCCGATCCGAACCAGTGGGTCAGCTTTGGCACCAGCGGACATCGCGGTTCGTCGCTGAACCACACGTTCACGGAGGCGCACATTCTCGCCATCACGCAGGCCATCTGCGACCATCGTGCCAGTCAAAACATTACCGGTCCGCTTTACCTGGGCAGGGATACGCATGCCTTGTCGCAGATCGCGCAGCAAACGGCCTTGGAGGTGCTGGCGGGCAACGGGATTGAAACAATCATTCAAGTTGGTGACGGCGTGACGCCCACGCCGGTGATTTCGCGGGCCATTCTTGTCTATAACCGCGGCCGGCAGACCGGCCTCGCCGATGGCATCGTCATCACGCCGTCGCACAATCCGCCGGAAGATGGCGGTTTCAAATATAACACACCCAATGGCGGCCCCGCCGACACCGGGGTGACGCGCTGGGTGCAGGAGCGTGCCAACGAGTTGCTGCGGGGGAAAAACGCCGGGGTGAAGCGGATGCCGTTGAGTCGGGCACTCCGGGCGGCCACCACGCATGCGCAGGATTTTATCCTGCCCTACGTCAATGACCTGCGCAATGTCGTGGCGATGGAGGCGATCCACGCCGCCGGGTTAAAGCTGGGGGTGGACCCGCTGGGCGGCGCGGCGCTGCCCTATTGGGAACCGATCAACTCTATTTATAAATTGGACATCTCCGTGGTGAATCCAAAGTTGGATCCGACGTTTTCATTCATGACGGTGGATCACGACGGAAAGATCCGGATGGATTGTTCCAGTCCATACGCGATGGCCGGCCTGGTAAGCCTGAAGGACCGGTTTCGTGTTGCCTTTGCGAATGATCCCGATTCCGACCGCCATGGGATCGTAACGCCGTCCGCCGGCTTGATGAACCCCAATCACTATCTGGCGGTGGCCATCGGCTATTTACTCGCTCACCGACCGGGCTGGCCGGCGAACGCCGCAGTCGGCAAGACGCTGGTAAGCAGCAGCATGATTGATCATGTGACCGGCAAATTGGGGCGCCGGCTGTGCGAAGTCCCGGTCGGATTCAAATGGTTCTCACCCGGGCTTTTCGACGGTTCATTATGTTTTGGCGGCGAGGAAAGCGCGGGGGCCACTTTCTTGCGAATGGATGGCACGGTTTGGACCACGGATAAGGACGGTCCCATTATGAACCTGCTGGCGGCCGAAATGACCGCGGTAACCGGCCGGGATCCCGGGGAACATTTTCGCGATCTGACCGGGGAATTCGGAAAACCCAGTTACACCCGGATCGATGCGCCGGCCACCCCCGAACAAAAAGCGCGCCTCGCCCAACTGGCGCCCGAGGCGGTGAAGGAATCGCAACTGGCCGGCGAGTTGATCACCGCGAAGCTGACCCGCGCTCCCGGCAACCACGCCCCCATCGGCGGTTTGAAAGTGGTGACGGCGGGTGGATGGTTCGCCGCCCGGCCATCCGGCACGGAAAACATTTACAAGATTTACGCGGAAAGTTTCCGCGACGAAGTGCATCTTCAAACCATTCTCGGCGAGGCCCGCGAGATCGTGAAAAATGCTTTAAATTCCCGGGAACCGGGGGCCAACCCCGCCAGATGATGAATAGGAGCGATGGCCCGCAACCTTTGATCAAAGCGATCCAACCAACCAATAAAAAATGAAAGCGACCACATTACTCCATAACCTCGGCCAGAGTCTCTGGCTCGATAATATCACGCGCGACTTGCTGAACAAGGGCACGCTAAAATACTACCTTGAGGAACTGTCCGTGACCGGACTGACGTCGAACCCGACCATCTTCGACCAAGCCATCAAGAACAGCACGGCTTATGACGCGGCCATACAGGATCAACTCCGGCAAGGGAAATCCGGGGAGGCCTTGTTCTTCGACCTGGCCGTCGAGGATATCGGCCGGGCGGCTGATCTTTTTCGACCCATTTTCCACCGGACCCATGGCGTTGATGGCTGGGTATCACTGGAAGTGTCACCGCTGCTGGCGCACGATGCCACGAGCACGCTGGCAGCCGCCCGGGCGCTGCGGGCGCAAGTGGACCGGCCCAATGTATTTATTAAAATTCCCGGCACCACGGAAGGGCTCGCCGCCATTGAGGAAGCGATCTTCTCGGGGATTCCCGTCAACGTCACCCTTTTGTTTTCGCGCGAACAATATCTCGCGGCGGCGGAGGCTTTCCTGCGCGGCATCGAGCGGCGGATTGCCGCCGGGCTCGATCCGCGTGTCCCGTCGGTCGCGTCGGTTTTTGTCAGCCGCTGGGATACGGCCATCGCCGGCAAGGTGCCGGCGGATTTGAACAACCGGCTGGGTATCGCGGTGGCCAACCGCACGTACCAGGCCTACCGCAGTTTGCTCGATTCGCCACGATGGCAGCGAATCTACAATTCCGGCGCACTGCCGCAGCGCTTGTTGTGGGCGAGCACGGGCACCAAGGATCCCAACGCTTCGGACGTTCTCTACATCAAATCGCTCGCCGCGCCGTTCACCGTCAACACCATGCCGGAGGCCACTTTGAACGCCCTCGCCAACCATGGCGAACTTGGCTCCATCATGGCCGCCGATGGCGGCGATTGCGAAGACGTTTTGGCGCAGTTCGTGAAAGCCGGCATCAAGGTGGAAGCGCTGGCCGTGCAACTCCAAGACGACGGGGCCAAATCATTTGTCAAATCATGGCATGAATTGCTCGAAGTTATTGCCGCCAAAAGCAAAGTGCTCAAGCAGCCGGCGTGATGAATAAATGCTTTTAATCCTCAGTCGGCTCCCGCAAACCCAACCTCGCCATCGGATTCCGCCGGCTGTGGGCGGCCTGTCATTGGGGTGGATCCCGGACGGCCGGACGGCGGCTCAATCTGGAAATTTGACCTGGTTGCGGCGGAATCTGAACTGATCAAACACCTGAGCCTCCGCAATTAAAATACGGGCATCGGCGACCACCCACACGCGGTGGAAACACCTTTACTTCCGATCGGAGGGATGGGCTGCTGCCGTATCAAGCTTCGCCAGTTCGCCCCATATCAACCTCTCTCTTTAGTGAGAGCGCATTCTCCAACCACCGTCTAATTTCCAAATGCAAATCAGGTGCTAAAATTCTTGGCATGAGTACGATCACGACTAAAGACGGGACGCAAATCTATTACAAAGACTGGGGCAAGGGCCAGCCGGTCGTTTTCAGCCACGGCTGGCCGCTGTCGGCCGACGATTGGGACGCACAGATGATGTTCTTCCTCAACCACGGCTATCGCGTCATCGCCCACGACCGGCGCGGACATGGCCGTTCCACCCAGACCGACAGCGGACATGACATGGATCATTACGCCGCCGACCTTGCGGCCCTCACCGCACATCTCGACCTCAGGGAGGCGGTGCATGTCGGCCATTCAACCGGCGGCGGCGAAGTGGTGCATTACATCGCGCGTCACGGGACCGACCGGGTTGCAAAAGCGGTGCTCATCGCCGCGGTGCCGCCGCTGATGGTGAAGACCGAGGCCAATCCCGGCGGATTGCCCAAGGCCGTGTTCGACAATTTTCAGACGCAGGTTGCGACCAACCGCGCTCAATTCTACTACGATGTGCCATCCGGGCCATTCTATGGTTTCAACCGGCCCGGCGTGAAGCCGCTGCCAGGCGTGATCTGGAACTGGTGGCGTCAGGGCATGATGGGCGGCGCCAAAGCGCATTACGACGGCATCGTCGCTTTCTCCCAGACTGACTTCACGGAAGACCTTAAACAAATTAATGTGCCGGTCTTGGTGATGCATGGCGATGACGACCAGATCGTGCCCTATGCCGATTCGGCGCCCTTGTCGGCAGGATTGCTCAAGCAAGGCACCCTGAAAACATACCCGGGCTTTCCACATGGCATGCCCACGACTGAAGCCGGTACGATTAACACCGACCTGCTCGAATTCATAAAATCCTGAGCCCCGGCGACCGCCAGACAAACGTTCAACCCCCGTCGCAACCTGAAAACGGCGATGAGCGTCAAACTCAAAAATCACACTCTCACCAAGCGACCGGCCAAACCGGGCGAGTGCGCCGAACGAGGCTGGTTCCACAGCCGGCACATTATCTCCTTCGCGCAGCATCCCGACACCAGTCACATTAAAAGAGTCGGAATATTATCTTCACAAAAAAAGGCCGGAACACATGAATGACTCAAACGAAGAACAACTGGACATTAACGCCGGTCGCGCCAAATCAATTGAGGTGGTTCAAGCGACGAAGTCCGACCCATCCGTCGGGTCAACGCACCCAACAACTCCTTTTACACCACGGAAAGGCTGGCCTTTGCTTAGTTTGATTGTACTTATGCCATTGGGTGCAATCGGGGTCATTCTTTATCTGCTGCGCCATGCGTTTGCCGCCGAGTTTGAAGGCATTGGCGCGGCACTCTGTGCGGTTGCCTGCGGTGGATTTCTCGTTCGTCACTTTATTCATCTGTTGGCGGACGAAGACAAGTTGCAAGATCAACAACTTAATGCGAATCAAGCGATGGTTTTACCTCCGAAACCAAACCCAACCAAACTACAAACAAATCCTGCTGCGCTTCCGCCAGGACCACACCTGCCGGCAGACAGATCGTGAAGACGTGGCGCAGAGGAAACTTTTACTCCGTCTTCGTGCAATTGTTGGCGGAAATGATTCAAGCTCCTTCCGCGCGCAAGGCTGAATAATTCGGCAACGATGGTCCTGAAATAAGGGCGGCGCGTCACCTGAGTATTACCACCAAAGAGGTATGGACTGTTAATCAACACGGGGAATTTGCAAGTTTAAGAACGGAGCTAGGATTGTTCCATGAATTTGATCAGGAAACAGCCATAAGACGCGCGTCGAGACGGCAATCCAAACCGCCAGTGACACCTCACCATGACGCCTTTGAGCGTTGTTAAAATAACCGCCTCTCCCAGCGGATTCGTGATACGAACTCGCAACTCGCAGCGTGCATGCGCCCGAGGTCAGGCACAACAGGCTCCACGGATTGGAAATTGTTAGCGCCGCCATGCAACCTTTGACTTGCAAACAATTCGAAATGACCAGCACGGACGGGCTGCGAATTGCCTGCACGCGCTGGAGCAACCGCAGCCCCCCTCGCGGGCTCCTCCAGATTGTCCATGGGATGGGAGAGCACATCGGCCGTTACCGGCCATTCATTGAAGAATTGGTGCATGCCGGGTTGGTCGTTTACGGCCACGATCATCGGGGACATGGTCGGACCGCGCGATCGCGAGCCGAGCTGGGAGACTTTGGCCCCGGCGGGTTCGATTTATTGGTGCGAGATATCGTCCGGCTGAGCCTCATTGCCACGCGTGAAAATCCAAGCCAGCCTTTGATACTGTTTGGGCAGGGAATGGGATCTTTTGCGGCGCAGCAATATGTTCTCAAGCACAGCCATTTGATTGATGGGTTGGTACTGTCAGGGTCCGGCATTCTCGACGGGCTGGCACAGTCTGGCAGCCCGCCACCGTCGGGAGAAGGCTTTCTGTACGCCTCCTTCATGCCAGGGCGAACCCCATTTGATTGGTTGAGTCGCGATCCTGCGGTCGTGGACGCTTTTATGCGCGACCCTTTGTGTTTTGGGACGCTCAAAACCAATGCCATGGAATCCTTTCTCGCTGCCGCTTCAATGTTGGCTGACCAGAGGCGGATAAATTCCGTGCGGCGCGATCTGCCCGTCTATTTTTTTTCTGGAAGTGACGATCCGGTCGGCCAGCAGCTTGAAGGAACTAAAGAGTTGATGCATCGGTACCGGCGGGCCGGACTTCGCAATATTACCCACCACTTCTATTCTGGCGGACGGCATGAGATGCTGAATGAAATCAATGCCGCCGAAGTCCGAACCAACCTTTTGCTTTGGATTTCCTCTGTTTTCCGCTGGTGATTCAGGAGGGCGAGCATTACCACCCCGGCCCTTTTTAGATTTTCGCCATGCTGGGGGATACCCCTAAAGAGGGATTGGCAATCGCCCCTAATGTGGTATATTAAGCGCGTTACTGGGCGTGTTCTTTCGTCCGGCCGGGGCGGTTTGTCTCGCCGTGCGAGCCACGGGCTGGAAATTGTCGCCAAGCAAGTCGTCATTAACCGATGCAAACTCACGCCATGCCAGAACCCCAGCCGGGTCTCGATCCTCGAGACCGGCGTGGCGAGGCGGGGTTCGGCGCAAGCAATCCCAATGGGATGACCATTTCCATGCCAAACGGAGCTTCGGAAATTCCGGGTCCGACAGTCCGCCAACTCGACACAAAACCACCCCCCGCTCAAGGGCATGAAGCGGCGAACCGGACGGCCGGGATGATGGGTCCCCTGCTCGAACATCTTGACGTTGCGACGGTGCTCAAAGTTTCGCAAGCCGTGTCGGGGGAGATCACGTTGGAAAAACTTGTCGAGGTGCTGTTGCGCACCGCCATTGAGCACGCGGGTGCGGAGCGCGCGCTGCTGATTCTCCCCCGCGGAAACGAATTGTGGATTCAGGCGGAGGCGAAGATCCTCGGCGGTTCCGTGACCGTCCGGCTGGGCGAGTCGCCCGTCTCAGCGGTTGAGCTTCCCGAGTCGCTCGTCCGCGATGCGGCGCGCACCCGGGAAACCGTGATTCTGGACCATGCTTCGACGCAACATCCATACTCTGCCGATGAGTATATCCGTGACCGGCGACCGCACACGGTCATTTGCCTGCCGTTCTTGAAACAGAGCAGCCTGGTTGCCTTGCTGTATCTGGAAAACAACCTCCGTCCCAATGTCTTTGTGCCCGCCCAAATAACCCTCCTGAAGGTGCTGGCCTCGCAGGCGGCGATTTCGCTCGACAACAGTCGTTTGTATCGTGAGCTCCAGGAACGTGAAGGCCGGATCCGGCGGCTGGTCGATGCCAATATCATTGGCGTTTTGATCTCGGACTCAAAAGGCGAGGTCATCGAGTCCAACGACGCCTTTCTCAAAATGGTGGGGTATACCCGGGAAGAATTGGTTTCGGGACACATGCGTTGGCGGGACATGACCCCGGCCGAATGGAAAGTCGCCAGTGAGCAGGGGGTGGCCCAGGTGGAATCCACTGGCGTATGCAAGGTCTTCGAGAAGGAATATTACCGGAAAGACGGCAGCCGTGTGCCCGTGCTGGTGGGCGCCGCAAGGTTTCAGAATAACTCCACGGTGGCATTTGCAATTGATCTGACCTGGCGAAAGTCTGCCGAAGAAGCACTGAGACGGAGCGAGTTTTATTTGACCGAAGGCCAGCGGCTCGCGCATGCGGGGAGCTGGTCTTTCAAACCTGACCTCACTTGCGACTATTGGTCGCGCGAGCTATACGAGATTCTTGGCTTCAACCCCCATCACGGAATTCCCACCATCTCTGACTATTTTACCAGAATTCATCCGGACGACCGCGATATTGTGGAAGCAACGATTCAACGCATGATCGCGGTTGGGGAAGGATGTGATCTCAAGAAACGCATTATCCGGCCCGACGGCGTGCAGCGGGTGATCCGCTGCGTTGGAATGCCGGTCCGAAAAAATGGCGCCGTTACCCGGTTTGTCGGCACGCTGATGGATATCACCGAGCAGGAAGAATTAACTCAGGAGTTGCGGCGGCGGGAGGCAAGTCTCGCCGAAGCGCAAAGGCTCAGTCATACCGGGAGTTTTGGCTGGAATGCTGGCACCGGTGAACTGACTTGGTCGGATGAAAATTACCGCATCCTGGGTTACGACTGTTCAATCAGACCGACGTTCGAACTGATTCGCCATCGAGTCCATCCAGACGACCTTCATATGTGGGAGGCGGCGTTTGCCCTGGTCCAGGAAGGAAAACAGGTTGATTTCGAGCATCGTTTGCTGATGCCTGACGGCTTGGTCAAACACTTGCAGGTGGTTGCTTACGGCGTGCAAAAACACGGCCAGTTTGTTGAATTGGTCGGCACCGCCAGAGACATCACCGAGCAGAAATGGGCCGAAGAGGCTGTCCGGCGCAGCGAGGCGTTTCTTGCCGAAGGCCAGCGGCTCAGTCATACGGGGAGTTGGGGATGGAATGCATCAACCGGCAGGCTGACGTGGTCGCAAGAGCATTTCCGAATTCTCGGTCTTGATCCTCGGGAGACGAACGCGTCGCTGGACGTATTTTGGGAAAGAGTTCACCCCGAAGACCGGCTTTGCGTGCAAAGCGCATTTGAATCCGCCATTCGGGATAAACGGGATTTTGAACAGGAATTCCGAATTGTCACGCCCGATTGGTCCATTAGACACCTTCATGGGGTGGGACACGCCATTTTGAACAAGGCGAATGAATTGGTGGAATTCATCGGTTCAACGATGGATGTCACCCAGGGGAAGCGCGCGGAACAACGGGCCCAAAGCCAGCGGGAAGCCATCCGACTGGCCTTAAACGCCTTTGTCGAGCAGTTGGACGTAAACCGCTTCCTTCAGGACGTGATCGCCGAATTGAACAAACAATTCCAGGCAAAATTCTGGGAGCTTTGGCTGTTGGACGACTCATCCGGCTCCTTGCTCTTACACTCGGCCAGTCATGCGCGCCCCTCCTTCAGCCCGGCCAACGGTGGCAAAAGCGCCCGGCCGCTGGAAGAGTTGCGGGGTCTCTGGAAAGTAAAGGATTCTGTCCGAACCCCCCGGGTATTCCGGTTAGCCGGCATGGAGAGTGCCTCCTGTGCGCGCCATTTTGAATCGCTCAAGTCCCAGGGTATTCAAAGCGTCATGATCGTGCCACTCGCACTGGGGGAACAGAACCTGGGGTTCTTGGAACTGCATTTTCATCTGCCCGTGCAATTCACTCTGGACGACCTTGAACTGGCGCAAGCGCTCGTCAACCACGCGACGCTGGCCTTGCAACTCAATCGGCTGACCCGTCGCGCCGAGCAGTTGGCGGTGACCGAGGAACGGAACCGATTGGCTCGGGAAATTCATGATACGCTCGCGCAGGCATTCGCTGGCATCGTGCTTCATTCGGAGGTGCTGGCCACTGCTTTGGCCGGCGGCAGGCGACGCAGCGCAAAGGCCCTGTCGCAAATTCAGAAGTTGGCGCGCTCCGGACTGGACGAGGCGCGCCGCTCCGTGCAGGCGCTGCGGCCGAAGGCACTGGAAGGCAGCAGCCTTTCAGAAGCGTTGAAACTAGCCGCCAGACGGCTGGCTGAGGGCACGAAGCTTGCCTGTCATTTTCGGCACCAGGGGGTGACCCAAACCCTTTCTCTGGAGGTGCAGAACGAGTTGTTTCGCATTGCCCAGGAGGCGCTGACGAACGTCGGCAAACACGCACAGGCAAAGGCCGTCTGGATAAGCCTGATCGTCGGTACCCGTCACGTGGCGCTTACGATCCGGGACAATGGCGTCGGCCTGACGGCCACAACTTCGGCGGAGCCCAAGCGCAGTTTCGGCCTGGCGACGATGCGCGAACGAGCGCAACGAATCAGCGGTAAACTGATCATCAAGCATCCCAAGAACGGCGGCACCTCCATCCGAGTTCAAGTGCCGCTGGTGAAAGCTGACCAACCTCTGAAAGGATAAATGCACCAATGAAACAACCAAAAATCACCATCCTGGTCGCGGACGATCATCCCTATGTCCGCGATGGCATCGCCTCCGTGGTGGCAACGGAACGGGACATGCAAGTCGTCGCGCAGGCGGCCGACGGCGCGGAAGCCGTCACGCTCGCGAAAAAACATCGGCCGGATATTGTCTTGTTGGATTTGCGGATGCCGAAATTGGATGGATTGGATGCCATTGCACAGATTAAATCCCTCGGTTTGGCGTGTAAGGTGGTGGTGCTGACAACGTATGAAAGCGAACAGGACATTCATCAGGCGCTCAAAAACGGCGCGCGCGGCTATCTGCTCAAAGACACCCCCCGGCCGATGCTCGTGGACGCAATTCGCCGCGTGCATTGCGGTGAAACCAGCATCCCTCCACGCATTGGACAAAAATTGGTGGAAAACATGAACCGCCCCACGCTCAGTGCGAGGGAACTGGATGCCATCAGACTTATCGCCGAGGGCAAAAGCAACAAGGAAATTGGGGTGGGACTGGGAATCACCGAGGGCACCGTCAAAGCGCACGTCAAAAGCTTGCTGTTCAAGCTAAAAGTTCCCGGTCGTACGGCGGCGGTGCGGGAAGCCGTGCGTCGGGGTCTGGTCCACCTGCCATAGCCATGGTCCGTTCCAAGCCGGCAAACCGCCCGGATGCGGGCTTGAGCTTGTAACTTCACATTGCCCTGCGGATGAACCCGGGCACTCCCGTCTTCACAACGGAATTGAACCTCGTCCGGAATGTGATTTTTTCGTTTATTTCCCGCAGGGCGTCTTCGGTAAGGCTGGAGACGTCGAAGTTCTCCTTGATTCGACGGGGAGTCTTTGAAGTGGTCAGGAGGGCGGTGCCGCGTTGGATCGCCCACGCGAGCGCGACTTGGGCCGGAGTCTTACCAACCCGGCTGGCAATGGCGGTGATGACCGGATCCGCCAGCAAGTTGGGCTCGCTATTGTGACCCAGGGGAGCGAAGGCTTGCAACACGATCCCATTCTTTCGGCAATAGCCCAACAGTTCCCATTCCGGGAGATACGGATGGGATTCGACGTGAACCACCGCCGGCTTAATGGTCGCAGCTTCAAAAATCTCCTTCACCCCTTCAAGGCCGATGTCGGACAATCCAATCGCCTTGCACTTGCCCTCTTCCACAAGTTTTTCCAGCGCCCCCCATGTATCTGACAGGGTCACCCCTTGGTCATAGATTACATTGCCGTTCGCGTCTCTGGGATCCTGCTCATCTCCGGGTTGGAAGGCGAAAGGAGTGTGAATGAGATAAAGATCAAGATAGTCGAGCTGGAGCTTCTTAAGGCTTGCTTCGAAGGCCGGTTTAACACGCTCAGGACGATGATTGGTGTTCCAAAGTTTCGTGGCGATAAACACATCCTCCCGCTTGATCTTCCCCGCCTCGAACACCTCCTTCATAGCATCACCGACCTCTTTTTCAGTTCGATAACGTTCGGCCGTGTCGAGGGCGCGAAATCCAGCCTCCAACGCCGCCTTGGTCGCATTCCTCGTTGCGATGGGGTCGGGAATCAGGGTTCCAAAACCGAGCGCTGGAATCGCGCCAGTCCCTCCGTTAAGAGCGAACTGCGTGTTGCGAAGATCGTCGGGCTCTTTCATAAGCAACTTATTACAAAATACTTAGAGCCTGTCTGAAAATTCAAATAGGGCCTGCGGCAGTGGATTTTGCCGTTGGCCAGGGCGGCTCGGCCCGCGCATCCCCGCAGCGGGCTGTAAGGGCCGAGCCAACGCCGGCCGCCGGCAAAAGACGCGCCGCAGGACCCTTTTCAATTTTCAGACAGGCTCTTATGGCGGAAGGGGTGGGATTCGAACCCACGGACGGGTTACCCCGTCTCCTGATTTCGAGTCAGGTGCCTTTAACCACTCAGCCACCCTTCCAGCCTTTGTTTACAATGGTTTTGTGAGCTTGCCAAACCGTACCCCAATCGCTATACCCCAACTAGACATTGGCAAACCAACAAAATGCACGCATTAGAATCTACCGATACGCCGGGGCTTTACAAGCGCAAAGGCACCTTTTGGTGCCGAATCCAAGTTGGCAAGAAAACCCGCGAGCGAAGCCTGCGTACAACCTCGAAAAACGCAGCAATTGAAACAATGTCCCGATGGCGGCGTGAGATGGGGATCACGGCAGCTCGATCTGCTCATGCGGGAGGAAACGATAAAAGGGACACAATCGGCTGGTGGTTGGTCAGGTTGCGGCATAAATACCGCCGAGATCCCCAAACGAGTGCCAAACACAAACTTTTCATAGCGGAGCGGGTTCAGGCCATCAAGGCATCGTGGCCTGCCCTCCTGAAGATGAGGCCCGATGCCGCTACCCCAACTCAAATTGGGGTATGGATGGACGCGCAGTTGGCAGGGCGGGGTCAAAAGGCCAAGTCACCACGCACCGTCTCCGGCAATATGCTGGTGCTTGAGCTGGCGTTGGATCTGGCGGTCGCCGCTGGAACTCTGACTGTGAACCCTTTGGAGGGCATAAAAAAGCCCCGCCCTTCAAAACAGATGTTCAGCAAAAAACATCAGATTTCCCCTGAAACGTTCGACACCATTTTGGATTCAACTCGAAAGAAACCGGGCTTTGCCCGTCAGGGTGCCGATTTGGCTGAATTGATGGCGAGCACTGGAATGCGAATAGGTGAGGCAAACTTGCTGACGTGGGCGAACGTGGACTGGGGACGGCGTGAATTGGTCGCACATAATGGCAAAGGCAGAATTCGGAGCGGTACTCAAAACGACGTGAAACGCCTGCCATTTCACCCTCGGTTGGAGGCTTTGCTTCGCCGCCTCTGGGGCAATGGGCAAAAGCTTGATTCGAGGGTTGCGACGGTGTCGCAGTGTAGTGGCACCTTGGAATCGGCTTGCAAGGCCGCAGGCATACCCAAACTCACACAACACGATATGCGACACCTTTTCGCGACGTGGTGTATCGAAGCCGGCGTTGATATTCCGACTGTCGCCACGTGGCTTGGTCACAGGGATGGGGGGGCATTGTTGATGAAGACATACCACCATTTACGAGCAGTTCATAGCCACAGCCAAGCTGAGAAATTGTCGAGCTTGGCTCCAAAACGGCCGATAGATCCTGCTTCTGACGTATCCCAAGTCAACCCCGGCCCTCGGTAAGTCGCGCCAGCAGACCCGAAAACCGGCGTTCTGTTTTGTTGTTTCGCACGGCCATAGCCACGGCCTTTTTCTGGCCGACCAACACGACGAGCTTTTTACCACGGGTGATGCCGGTATAAACGAGATTGCGCTGGAGCAAAATGTATTGCTGGGTCGCCATGGGGATGACGACAACTGGGAACTCGCTGCCCTGGCTTTTGTGGATCGTGATGGCATATGCCAGGGAAACCTCGTCCAGTTCGCCGAAGTCATAAACCACATCCCGCTGGTCGAACCGAATGACGACCTCCTGCTCGACTGGGTCAATTTTGGTGACGATGCCAATGTCCCCGTTGAAAACCTCCTTGTCGTAGTTGTTCTCGGTCTGAATGACTTTGTCGCCGAGGCGAAACTGCCAGCCGTATTTCTCAACGAAGGGCTTGTTTTGTTGGAAAGGATTGAGGGCGTTCTGCAGTTGCAGGTTCAACTCACGGACGCCAAGGGAGCCCCGGTTCATGGGACAGAGCACCTGAACGTCCCGGATGGGGTCGAAACCAAACTTTCCGGGAATTCGTTCTCTGACCATTTTGAGCAACGTTTCGGAGATGGCTTCGGGGGTATCGCGTTCGACGAAGTAAAAGTCCGAGTCCCTGGCCTCCCATTCAGGCATATGGCCTTCGTTGATGCGATGCGCGTTAGTGATAATCCGGCTGGAAGCGGCTTCCCATACCTCCAACTATCGTGCAATGATTATCAGCAAAGACCAGCTCCACTACATCGCTGGCGCGGCGATTTGCAGCTACCTGCTGGTTTCAGCGTGTATCTGGTTGATTATCTGGCTTCGTTCGTAATCGGCAGCCCCCCAATGATCCACCCCACCACCAGCAACGACCTGACGACCGTCTTCGTTCAGTTCGCCAGTGGCTTTCACGACCTGCCGGCCAGACAGCGCTTCCTTGAGGCTCACCCGGAATTGCTGTCCCAGCCAGCCATTGTCGCCGCGAATGCCTTCATCCGCGGTTGGCACGACCGGGGATTCCCCCAGGCCAGCCTGATCCGCCTGCGCCTGTTTCGCAATTTGCTCCAGCGGGCGATGGCGGTAGGCGTTGAGCCGGCCTGCCAGAAGTTCGCCCCCGCGCCGCCGGAGATGGTAGAGGCATTGGCAAAACTCCTCCGGGCGGGACCAGGCTATAGCATGTTCAACACCATGTTCGTGGTTAAACAT
>Ga0302278_10000157_pt1 | contig 87254 bp, 57 predicted proteins | sample III_Bog_N3_2_FD_194543 | JGI IMG/M metagenome (GOLD analysis project Ga0302278, IMG submission 194543) | Peat permafrost microbial communities from Stordalen Mire near Abisko, Sweden - III_Bog_N3_2 | ecosystem: Environmental > Terrestrial > Soil > Wetlands > Peat | place: Sweden: Abisko...
ATTCGTCAAAAAATCGAAGGTAGAATCCGCTTAACTGATTCCTATTCAACGAGTTACAAAAACAGCCTGTTTACCTATTGGTAAACACAAACCCCCATTTTCGGGCAAAAAAACACCAAAAACACCATCGAAACTGGCACTTTGGAGCAAAAAATGGCACTTTTCGCACATCGAAATTCGCCTACCCAAACCATCCCAGCGTGCTCTGTTTTCCACCTCAATTCGCCCCGAAAAAGCATCTCCCTCGCAACGTCAAGAGCTTGTCGTTCCAAATGCGTTTGCCCTGAACAGATTTCCCCATGCGGGGTCAGACACACTCCTGATTCAGTATGATGATTCGTTGTGTTGGAAAGGGCGTCCATGCGAATTCTCAGGCTTTCTTTGACCGTTCTGCTGTTCATGTTCGCGGCACGTTTTGCGCAGGCCCAGTCTCAATCCGCTCCTCCGATGACCGACGCCGAAAAAGCCGCCATGGCCGATCGCGTCCGCGCGGAGACCCTGCACGCCTGGGAAGGCTATCGTAAATATGCCTGGGGCCACGATGAATTTCATCCGCTCAGCAAGAAGCCGTTCGACTGGTACGGCAGCACCCTGCTGATGACGCCCGTGGATGCGCTGGACACCCTGACGATTATGGGCCTGAAGCCTCAGGCCGACGAGGCGCGCCAGCTCATCGACACCAAGCTGAATCTTGACCAGGACATTTACGTCAAGGACTTCGAGATCACCATCCGACTGCTCGGGGCCTTGCTTTCAAACTACGAACTTACCGGCGACAAACGCCTGCTGGAACTGGCCGACGAACTCGGCCGGCGCATGCTGCCCATGTTCAACTCACCCACCGGCATGCCCTATGAATATGTGAACCTGCACACCGGCGCGGTGCGCGGAACCAAGAGCAATCCGGCGGAGATTGGCAGCCTGCTCATCGAGTACGGCATGCTGGCCCGCGAAACGGGCAAGCAGGAATACTACGCCAAGGCCAAGCGCGCGCTGGTCGAGCTATACAAGCGCCGGTCGCCAATCGGACTGGTTGGCTCGGAGATCGATGTGGAAACCGGCGCGTGGACCGACCCGACAGCCGGTATCATGGGCGGCATCGATTCCTACTATGAGTATTTGCTGAAAGCGTCGATTCTGTTCGGAGATCAGGATTGCGCGCGCATGTGGCGCGATAGCGAGACAGCAATTGAGAAGTACCTTGCCGACCGGCGGCCAGACGGTCTCTGGTACGGCCAGGCGGACATGAATACGGGGGTGCGCACGCATACTTTCTACGGCGCGCTCGATGCTTTCTTTCCCGCCGTGCTGGTGCTCGACAAGGACACTCGGACCGCAGAGCAGTTGCAGGATTCGAGCTACCGTATGTGGACTCTTGCCGGCGTAGAGCCGGAGCAGTTGGACTACTCCAAGATGCAAATCACCGCGGGAAACTACGAGCTGCGTCCCGAGATCATGGAGTCGAACTACTATCTCTACCACGCCACCCACGATGCGAAGTACCTGGCCCAGGGCAAGACATACTTTGATGCACTGGTGAAATGCTGCCGCACCGGCGAGGGCTACGCGGCGCTGGCGGATGTGCGCACCATGAAGCAGAAAGACTCCATGGAGAGCTTCTTCTTCGCTGAGACTTTGAAGTACCTTTACCTGCTCTACGCGCCAGAGTCGACACTCGACTTCAACGCGGTGATCTTCAATACCGAGGCGCATCCCATGAAGCGAAGCGTGGGGCTGAAGTAGCCTCTACGGCAGGGATAACTGCTTCAAGGCTACTTCGGTTGCCGCGGCTAGTGGCTGGCGGCAAGGCGCTTGCGGCGGGTATTGAGAATCAACTTCACGATCCCTCCCACCAGAAGGATCGAGAGCACTGCGCACACTGAATTCACGCTCATATTGACCGTTTCGTTGATCCCTGAGAGCGTCGCTCCCAGGCGGGCCTGGTCGAGTGCGGGGTTCTTCAGCAGCACCAATGCGTGATCTTTTGTGGTGAGCAGGAGGATGACCGGCACCAGGCCGCCCGCCCTGTACACGAGAGGTAGCAGCGGGTGCGTCTTTTGCCACCCTGCGCGCACCAGTTCGATCAGGTTCCATCCCAACTGCAGCGCGCCGCAAGCCACAATGCACCAGTAGACCGGAACCCAGATGGGGGCAAGCTTGTAAGGAAGCGCGCTGACGTAGTAGGCGCCAGGACCCAGTAGCAGGTAGGGATGCGCGGGCACCAGCAGCAGCCAGACCAGCCAGAAGAAGCCAAAGATGATTTCGGCGATGGCGGAGGCGAAGCTCTTGGGCTTCGCTCCACTGTTTCCCGCCGGGTCGAGCGGCGCAAGCCCCGCTGGAGACCATGCCCCGGCAGGTGGGCACAATGCCGGAATGTTCACGATCTGTCGGGCAACAAGGTACTCGAGGACCGCAAATACCAGGGTGGCCCATGCTGCAACCGTCAGCAGGAATCCAGGCGCGGCGAACAACGCACGCACAAGATCGATCAAGTGCGGTGTCTTGGTGACCAGGGCAATTGCCTGAGCAAGGCAGTAGATGATCGTGGCCCAGATGAGCGCAATCTTGAGTACATTGCGATAGATGGGAAACAGCGTAGGCCCAATCAAATATTGCTGTGGCCGATAGTGCGCGGCCATCTGCAATGGCGAGCCGAGCTGCTTGATCCAGTCTTCCATTTCAACGGCTGTGAGCGGACGGCCCAGCTCGGCTTCTTTTTCTTCGAGCTGCGCCTCCAGGTTGGCCCGGAGTTCGGCAATGATGTCGTCCTGCCGCTGCCAGGGCAGGTGCTTTCTTACCGCTTGCAGATAACGATCGAGAAGTTCCATGACATGTTCCTTTTGCCCTTAGAGGGCGGTGTTGCTGGTTTCGCTCGGGGATGCGTCGAGCGCCTTCAGAACCGAAGCGTTGATCGCGTTCCACTCCCCCAGAAGCTTGGTGAACATTTGCTCGCCATCCGCGTTCAGACGGTAAAACCGCTTGTTGCGTTTCTCTTCTTCCCGCCACTCGCTGACCAGCAGACCCTGGCTTTCCAGGCGCCGCAGCAGCGGGTAGAGCGTGCTTTCATCAATCACCAGGCCGTCGTCGGCAAGCGCTTTGCGCAGGGTGTACCCGTAGCGCTCCTGGCGAAGCTGCGCAAGGACGGCGAGCGTGAGGCAGCCGCGGCGGAGTTCGAGGCGAAGGTTTTCAAAGAGGTTTTCTGCGATGGTCATGCTGTGCCTCATACACTGTACTTCATATACTGTGTAACATACAGTGTACGAAGTCAAGTACTATTTCCTTTATTTTTTTTGATCGGCGCATTGGGAAGCCAGGAATATTCAGGGCCGCAGGGAACAAATTCGCGAGCAGATACGTTTTCTCCTTGACAGCTTAGGAGAGAAAGCATACTTTCCTAATTAACTTAGGGGTGTGATTTGACGGATATGGCTCAGCTTTTGCCCGGGACTCTTGACCTGCTGATTCTGCGGGCTGTGTCGCTGGGGCCGCTGCACGGCTACGGAATTTTGTTGCGGATCGGCCAAATCTCCGGCAACGCGCTGCTGATTGAGCAGGGCGCGCTCTACCCGGGGCTGTTCCGCCTGGTCAAGCAGGGACTTTTGAAGTCGAACTGGGGCACGTCGGAGAACAATCGCCGCGCCAAGTTTTATGAGCTCACCGTGACTGGCCGCAAGCGGCTCCAGGAAGAAACCGACAGTTGGAATCGGCTGGCCGGCGCTATTGCCGCCGCACTCTCCCAGCAACCGGAGGAAGCATGAGACTTTTCGATTCTCTTCGATTCCGCATGGCAGCCATCTTTCATCGCCACCAGATGAACGCTGAGATGGATGAGGAACTTTGCTCCCACATCCAGCATCGCGCCGACGATCTGGAGCGCACCGGCATGGCGCGGGCTGAAGCCGAACGCCGCGCGCGCATTGAGTTCGGCGGGAGGCTGAAGTACAAGGAGGAGATTCATCAATCGCTGGGGAACTATTTGCTCGAAACGGTTTGGCAGGACGTGCGCGTCAGCGTTCGCCAGCTAGGCAAGTCGCCTGCATTCACAATTGCCGCTGTCGCAACCCTGACCTTGGCAATCGGGGCCGACGCTGTGGTCTTCGGCTTGATGGATGGCCTGATTCTACGGCCGCTGAACGTGCCTCAGCAGCAGACTCTCTACGGAACGCAATACGGCGACAATCCGACCTGGCAGTCGTATCCCAACTATCTCGACCTGCGGGATCGCAACCACAGTTTCGAGGATCTGGCGGCCTTCAGCATGGCTTTGGGCGTGGGTATGGACACCGGAAAGGATGCAATTGCCTCGAACGGTTTTAGGACTTCGGGGAATTACTTTGACGTGCTGCGAATGCAACCCTACCTTGGCCGATTCTTTCATGCCTCCGATGAAAACGGGCCCAATAGCGCTCCGTATGTCGTGCTGACCTATTCGTATTGGCATACCCGTTTTCAGGATGATCGCAGTGTGGTGGGCCGCACAGTTCTGCTCAACAAGCATCCGTTCACTGTGATTGGTGTGGCGCCGCCGGAGTTCGTCGGAACATTGATGTTTATCACTCCCGACTTTTTTGTGCCCATCGTCAACCAGGGCGAGGCCGGCGGATGGGATGCAAAGGATCGCGGAACTCAGAACGAGGTCTTTGAAACGTTTGGACATCTGAAGCCGGGTGTCACGCTCGCTCAGGCAACGGGCGATGTCGATGCGGTTAGCGCGTACCTGGTGAAAGCCTATCCGAAACAGATCGCTCACCACAGCACCGTTCTTGCCCACGAGGGGCTCACTTCTTTTGCCAATGGTGTGCATGCTTTCGTTTCGGGGTTGATGGTGCTGGCAACGTTGATCCTGCTGGCCGCATGCGCCAACCTGGGCAGCCTGTTTGCGGCGCGCGCAGCCGACCGATCCCGGGAAGTGGCCTTACGCCTTGCGCTTGGTTCCAGCCGCACGCGAATACTGCGTCAACTGTTCACTGAAGCTATCTTGATTTCATTGGCTGGAGCCACAGTCGGCGTACTGGGCAGCGTGGCGCTATTGAGGCGCCTTAGTGTGTGGCAGCCCATTTCCGGAGCCCCCATTCACCTGCCGGTTACTCCCGATGCAAAGGTGTATTGGTTTGCCCTTGCTCTTGCACTGGTAAGCGGATTTCTGTTTGGCATTGTGCCGGTTCGGCAAGTGCTGCGAGCAAATCCTTACGAAATCGTCAAAGCCGGTTCCAGTGTCATGGCTGGCCCCCGAATCACTCTTCGCGATGTGCTGCTGGTTGTCCAGATCGCCATCTGCGCGGTTCTTGTCACCTCCTCCTTTGTGGCGGTGCGTGGCCTGGTGCGGTCGCTCAACAGCAACTTCGGCTTTGAGCCCCGCAACACCATGCTGGCGGGCGTGAACCTGGATATGGCAGGTTATGCCGGCGAAAAAATCCCGGCAATGCAGCGGCGCATGATTGATGCCCTGCATACCATTCATGGCGTCGATGCGGTGGGATTGGTGAATGATTACCCGCCCCTTGTTTACGACGCCGGGACCACCGTGAGCGTGTTCAAGGAAGACGCCACCGATTTGAAGCCGGCGAATGCGGCAATCATTCCCTATCGTTATGACATCTCTCCGGCGTATTTCGAAGCGGCAGGCACAAGCCTGCTGGCGGGCAGGAGCCTCTCTTGGAGCGACGACAAGAACGCACCCGCTGTTGCCGTCATCAACCGGGACTTTGCCGAAAAAATGTTTGGCTCGTTAACCAACGCGATCGGCCGCATGTACAAGCTGCAGGATGGTTCGCGGGTCAAGGTTGTGGGCGTGGTTGAGAACGGAAAGTACCAGACCCTAACCGAGAACCAGCAGCCTGCAATGTTTCTTCCATTCATCTATGCTCCAGTCAGCTCGGCCTTTCTCGTGGTACGGTCGAAACGCGACCCGCAAGAGCTTGCTGCCGCCATGAGGAACAAGATTCGCGAACTCGATGCGGGACTGCCGGTCGACTCCCAGTCCTGGGCCACTCTGCTGCAAACGGTTCTGTTTCCATCCCAGGTTGCAACCATGGCTCTTGGAGTCATGGGCTTGATGGGCGCCATGTTATCCATCACCGGCATCTTCGGCATGGCGGCCTATTCGGTAAGCAAACGAATGCGAGAGCTCGGCATTCGCATGGCCCTGGGAGCGAAGCGCAGGGAGGTTTTGCAGGCGGCGCTGGGGCGGCCTTTGAAGCTGCTCGTCCTCGGCTCTGCAACGGGATTGGTCCTCGGGCTCCTCGCCACACGTGTGCTTTCGTTCATCGTGTATCAAGCCACGCCCAAAGATCCCATGGTCCTGGGCGCGGTTATCTTCGCAATGCTGTTACTCGGTTTGGTTGCAACATGGATTCCAGCGCAGCGCGCATTGGCGGTCAATCCATTGACCCTTTTGCGCGAAGATTGACTTGGTTTTGCTGAGAGCGATTGGACGTCGTCTCATCTTCAGGAGGAAAAATGAAAGCACTCGACCTTGTTCGATTTCGCATTGCTCAAGTCTTTCATCGCTCGCGGGTGAACGATGAGATCAACGAGGAGATCCGCTCGCACATCCAGCACCGCGCCGACGACCTGGAGAGGGCCGGCATGGCGCGCGCGGAAGCCGAACGCCGCGCGCGCATCGAATTCGGCGGGCAGGTCAAGTACAAGGAAGAGATTCACTTCTCCATCGGCAATCATTTGCTTGAAACCATCTGGCAGGATGTGCGCTTGAGTCTGCGCACGCTGCGCAAGTCTCCCGGTTTTCTTGCTGCCTCGGTGCTCACGCTGGCCCTGGCCATCTGTGCCAACGCCGTGGTCTTCAGCGTCCTCAATGCGTTTCTCCTTCGCCCGCTAAACGTGACGAACCCCAGCCGCCTGTATCAACTTCAACATGCGAACGAGGCCTCGTCCTACCAGTCCTATCCCACCTACATCGATCTGCGCGATCAGAACCACAGCTTCGACAATGTCATGGCGTTCACAGTCGACGAAGTGGGATTGAACACCGGGCAGGGCGATCCCTCTGAAGTCTGGGTCGAGGAAGCTAGCGGCAACTACTTTGACGGGCTGGGGCTGCAACCCTTCCTGGGTCGATTCTTTCATGCCAGTGAAGAGCACGGGGCCAACAGCGCACCCGACATCGTGCTGAGCTACGAGTATTGGCACACGCACTTCCAAGACGACCGCACCGTCGTCGGTCGCGTCGTGCAACTCAACCGCCATCCCTTCACCATTCTTGGTGTGGCGCCCAAGGATTTCAACGGGACGCTCATGTTCTTCAACCCTGCCATGTTTGTGCCGTTGGTTGAGCATCCGGTGCTGGGCTCGAACGACTTGACCACGCGCGGCGATCACTGGGTCTTTGACGTCATTGGCTATCTCAAGCCGGGTGTCACCGAAGCGCAGGCGGTCGCCGATTTCAATCGCATCGGCAAGGCAATCGAAAAAAACTATCCCAAAGACGAGAGCAAAGTAGATTTCACCCTGGCGCGTCCAAGTCTCTATGGCGATTACCTGGGCAGGCCTGTCAAAGCCTTTATGGCGGCATTGATGCTGCTTACGATGCTGATCCTGCTCGCTGCCTGTGCCAACCTGGGCGGCCTGTTCGCCGCGCGCGCCGCGGAACGCTCCAAGGAAGTGGCCCTTCGCCTCGCTCTCGGGTCAACCCGCACTCGCATCCTGCGGTCGTTGTTGACCGAGGCGTTATTAATCTCCCTCGCTGGGGGAGCCTTGGGACTTGCCGCTAGCGTAGTGCTGCTGCATGCCCTTACAGCCTGGCGACCCTTCACCAGCTTGCCGATGCACCTGGCCGTGAATCCCGATGCCAATGTGTACATTGTGGCCCTGCTGCTGGCCTTGGTGAGCGGGTTGCTCTTCGGAGCCGTGCCGGTGCGCCAGGTTCTTGCGACCAACCCGTATGAGGTGGTCAAGGCCGGCACCGGCGGCAGCTCCCGGCGGCGAGTAGGGGCACGGGATGTTCTGCTGGTGGTGCAAATCGCCATCTGCGCGGTGCTGGTTACTTCCTCCCTGGTAGCGGTGCGGGGCATGGTCCGCTCCCGCACAGCCGCTCTCGGCTTTGACATTGACCACACGATGCTGGCAACAGTGGACCTGGGCATGGCGGGGTACACCGGGGACCGCGTGCCGCCAATGCAAAAGCGGCTGATTGAGGCGATGCAGAGCCTGCCGGGGGCGCAGGCAGCGGCCCTGGCGGATGCGGTGCCTTTTGACCCGAGCGTTGGCGATTCCATCGTCTTTCCTGACAATGCGCCTGACTTGCTGCCTGCCCATGCGGCCGCCAAGCCGTATCTCTTCCACGTGTCGCCGGAGTATTTCCGTGCCTCCGACACGCGGCTGCTGACGGGACGCGAGTTCCAATGGCAGGACAACAAGGACGCACCGCGCGTAGCCGTGGTGAACGCGGAATTTGCTCGACGGCTGTTTGGCTCGGCCAACAATGCCATGGGCCATGCCTTCAAAATGAAGGATGGAACACGGGTGGAAGTGGTGGGCATTGCCGAAGACGGGAAGTATTACAACTTCACCGAAGAACAACAGCCAGCCTTGTTTGTTCCCATCCTGCAGGCGCCCAGTGCCGCTACAACCCTCGTGGTGCGTGCGGCTCCGGGTACCGACGACGCGGCCTCGTTGCTGGGGACAGCGATGCGCAAGAGCCTTCGAAACGTGGACTCGACCATGCCAGCCATAATTGAAACGCGGGCCAAACCCCTTGAGGTGTCCATGTTCGGTCCACGCATGGCCACAATTTCGCTGGGGGTGCTTGGAATGATGGGCGCGCTGTTATCCATCACCGGCATCTTTGGCATGGCGGCTTACTCGGTGAGCAAACGGCTCAAGGAACTGGGCATTCGCATGGCGTTGGGCGCGCAGCGGCGCGAGGTGCTTGCGGCAGCTTTGGGCCGACCTGTCAAGCTGCTGGCGGTGGGCTCGGCTGCCGGGGTCCTGCTGGGTATTCTGGCTGGCAAGATATTGACTTACATTGTGTACCAGGCCAATGCGCACGATCCGCTGGTGCTCGTCGGGGTGGTGGCGGCAATGGCCCTGCTGGGGCTGCTGGCGACGTGGATTCCGGCGCAGCGGGCGATGTCGGTGAATCCGCTGATTCTTTTGCGCGAGGATTAGCCATTGCCGATTGTGGAGTCCCGCTTCGGCTAGAATGGTCCTAGCCATGACGAAAGCCCCAATTCAAAGCGATTGGGTAGGACGGACGATCGACGGAAAATATCCCCTGCGCCAGCGGTTGGGCGGCTCGGAATGGAGCGGTGTGTTCCTGACGGAGTTGCCGGGGCAACCGGACCAGAAAGCCGTACTCAAGCTGATTCCGGCCGATGACACCGACACGCTCGGGAAGAATGCGGCCTGGGCAACGGTCAAGTCCCTGTCTCATCCTCACCTGATGCGCCTGCTTGACAGCGGCCGTTGCGAAATGGACGCGGCCAGATACCTCTATTTTGTGACGGAGTTCGCCGGGGAGAATCTTGCTGAGATTCTGCCCGAGCGGCCGCTGACAGCTGCCGAGACCAGCGAAATGTTGCCATCCGTGCTCGACGCGCTTGCCTATTTGCACGCCAACGGCCTGGGCCACGGAAACCTGAAGCCGTCGAACATCCTGGTTGTGAACGACCAACTGAAGCTTTCCTGCGACGAGATTTTGGGCGGCGGTGTGGTCTCCGCGGCTGCGGATATGTGGTCGCTGGGCATGACGCTGGTGGAAGCGTTGACACAGCATCCGCCGGTCTGGGAGAGGGCGATGGGCGGCGACCCGATTGTGCCGGCGTCTGTGCCGCAGCCGTTCCTTGACATTGCCAGAGGGTGCCTGCGGGTGGACCCGGCGCGGCGATGGACGATCAAGCAGGTTCGCGCAAGACTGGACGGCGCAAGGGTTGAAGAAGAGGCTGCGAACGAGCCTCCCGCCGTGAAAGCAATCATGGCGTCCAACCGCAGATTCGGCATCGCTTTGGCGGTTGGAGCTGCGGTTGTTCTGGTGTCGGCTGGACTGGTGCTGCGTTGGCTTGGCGTGGGGCAGGTGGAAACTTCGGATCACAAGCCAGGGGGATACGGTGCGCAGTCCGAGATGCGACCGTCGGCTTCTCTCCCGAAACCGTCGCCGATCAAAGGGCGCCCAGCCGAGTATGAGCAGCAGGAACAACCGGAACAGGCTGAGCAACCTGAGCGGAACTCCTCGGGCGGTTCGCCGGGTTCCTCGGACGACAGTGCGGTTCTTCAAAGGTCCATGCCTGAAATCCTGCCGGCGGCGCAGGCGTCGATTCACGGGGAGTTCGACGTGAAAGTGCGGCTTTCAGTGGACGCGAACGGCGTGGTCTCCGACGCCATGTTCGATTCGGAAGGCCCCAGCAAGTATTTCGGCAGGCAGGCGCTTGAGTCTTCGCGGCATTGGCGCTTCAAGCCGGCACAGATGAGCGGCGATGCGGTCCGCAGCGTGTGGCTGCTGGAGTACCACTTCACCCAGAGCGGAGTGGAGATTACGCCGACGCAGATTTCGCCGTAGGGCGGCCTTGGGTTTCATCGGAACCAGCGGATTTCGTCTTTACGCGGCCCGAACCGATGAGCCTTGGGGATGGCGTGCATCGAAAGCTGGGGAGCGCAGGCCGGAATCAGCCTCGAAATCACGAATTCGTTGACTCTGGGCCGCGATTCGGGTATTCTGGAGACCTTGCGCGGTGTTGCGCCTGGGGTCTGTGTGTAGGGGTTCTCAAGGGAAGTTCTGTAGCCTTGAGACGTTCATCCGGACCGGCTGGTTGATGCCCCTGATGGGGATCGGCTGGAACAGGCCGCTGGCGGCTGAAAGCGTGAAGCAGGCGCGGATTCAGCAGAGCCAGAGCCCTTGGTGGGCCGGCACGGGCAGTTCTCACCCGAACAGATTTGTTTGGTTGTGGGTAGAAGCTGGGCCCTTGCGCGTGCAGCGCGAGTCAAGTCCAGTTGCGCAGAGCTTTGATTGAAACGGGTTTTTGTTGAGACGGCAGGCAGCACTTTGGGGCCGGTCGGGCAGGTTCTTTTTTAGAGGGCAGGAGAGAAATGGGTACCTTTGTTCCGAGTGGGAAAGATATTCCCCGCAAGTGGTATGTGATTGATGCCAGCGGTCAAACGCTGGGGCGTCTGGCGACCAAGGCCGCCGATTTGCTGAGCGGCAAGCTGAATCCCCAGTATGTGCCGTACATCGACGTGGGCGATCACGTAATCGTCATCAACGCGGAGAAGGTCCGCCTCACCGGCCTCAAGGCGCAGAGCAAGCTGTATCGGCGCTACACGGGCTTCCCGGGCGGGCTTCGCGAAGAGTCGTTCGTGCGCCTGTTGAACCGCAAGCCGGAGCACATTCTGGAGCAGGCCATCAAGGGCATGCTGCCGAAGAGCAAGATGGGCCGCCAGATGGGCACCAAGCTCAAGGTCTATCGCGACGACAAGCATCCCCACCAGGCGCAGATGCCGGTGGCGATGGATATCAAGTAAATCAGCTGACAGTGAATAGCTGGTTCACAAAAGCTTTGTAACAGGGCATGACTTTAGTCGTGCCGCAAGGGCAATAAAATCGCCGGGGCTTTAGCCCCTGAGGGAATGAGAAGTCGGGACCATCCCAACTTCATCATGTTTTGTCCGGGCCAAAAAGCCTGGCGGAGAGAGCAGAGAATGGCAGATCTGGTTCAGTATTACGGGACGGGCCGTCGCAAGTCGGCGATCGCGCGCGTATTTCTTCGTCCCGGCACGGGCGAGTGGAAGGTCAACGGCAAGCCGTTTGAGACCTATTTTGTGACCGAACAGCAGCGCGTTGCTGCCAAGAAGACGCTGGTTGTGGCCGAGTTGTCTTCGAGCTTCGACGTTGTGACCACGGTCAAGAGCGGCGGCGTGGCTGCCCAGGCGGATGCCGTGAAGCTGGGCATTGCCCGCGCACTGGTTCAGTTCAACCCCGAACTGCGCAAGATTTTAAAGGCAGAAGGCCTGATGACGCGCGATGCGCGCCAGAAGGAACGTAAGAAGTACGGGCAGAAGGGCGCCCGCAAGCGGTTCCAGTTCAGCAAGCGCTAAACTGCGAGATTGCAGGTTATAGATGGCAGATGACAGTTGGTTCGCATCGCTGTCTGGCTGTCATCTGTAACCTGTCATCTGTGACCTGAGCACTACCATTCTCCCGCTGCGGCGGGACTCAATCCGGGGAAGGCAAAGCCGGCCCGGATGCAATCTACGAAGGAGGCCAATGGCCACGATCACAATGAAGGAGCTGCTCGAAGCAGGTGTTCACTTCGGGCATCAGACCAAGCGCTGGAACCCCAAGATGAAGGAATATATCTTTGGCGAGCGCAACGGAATTTACATCATCGACCTGCAGAAGACGCTGAAGCTCTTCAAGGACGCGTCGAAGTTCGTCACCGAGCTTTGCGCCAGCGGCAAGACGATTCTGTTTGTCGGCACCAAGCGCCAGGCGCAGGACGCCGTGGCCGAAGAGGCCAACCGGGCGGGCATGCCGTACATCAACCAGCGTTGGCTGGGCGGATTGCTTACCAACTGGGTGACCGTGCAGAAAAGTGTAAAGCGCCTTCAGGAACTCGATGAGATGGCTACCGATGGCCGCTATGAACTGCTGACCAAGAAGGAAGTCATCAAGCTGGAGCGGGAGCGCAAGCACCTGCAGGCTAACCTGGCCGGCATCAAGACGATGAAGCGGCTGCCGGATGCGCTGTTCATCGTCGATTCGAACAATGAAGCGATTGCCGTGAAGGAAGCCCGCAAGCTTGGCATTCCGGTGGTTGCGGTGGTCGACACCAATTGCGATCCGACGGTCGTGGACTATGTGATTCCGGGCAACGACGACGCGCTGCGCGCCATTCGCCTGTTCACTTCGAAGATTGCCGATTCGGCTGCCGAGGGCGTGAACCTGGTGGGCGACAAGGCGTTCTCAGAGGAGTTGCCTGTTCCCGCTGCGGAGGATGCTGTTGCTGCGGAAGCGGCGCCGGTTGAAGAAGTGGACCTGGAAGCGGCGCTCGGCGGCGGAATCCGCAAGGCTCCGGCAGCGGTTGCAGCCCTGGACGAGGCTGAAGTTGCCGAAGGCTGAACTTTAGGCGGCACGCAAGTGCGCACATAAGGACAGCGTGGCCGCCAGAAACTGACAGCCACGCTTTTCTTTTGGGCACCTGCGGTCACTGCCTGGGGGCAGGCTTGTAATCATGCTGTTCAGTTGAGATTGGACAACAGAAGCTCCCTAAAGGAGCTGGGAAAAACAGGAAAAGAGAGATGACGACAGTGAGCGAAAAAATTGATGCCAAGTTGGTAAAGGAGCTCCGCGAGAAGTCCGGAGCGCCCATGGGCGACTGCCTGAAGGCGTTGCAGGAGACCAAGGGAGATATGGAGGGCGCATTTGTTGTGCTGCGCAAGCGTGGCATGGCTTCTGCCCAGAAGAAGGCGGCTCGCAGCACCAACGAGGGCGCTGTGGGTACCTATATTCACGCCGGCGGCAAGATCGGTGTGCTGCTTGAAGTCAATTGCGAGTCCGACTTTGTGGCTCGCACTGAGGATTTCCAGGACCTGCTCAAGGACATCGCCATGCACATCGCGGCCAGCGATCCGCGTTATGTGAAGCAGGAAGATGTGACGGTCGAGGATATGGAGCGCGAGAAGGAAATCTACCGCGCCCAGGCAGCCGCAACCGGCAAGCCTGCCGCGGTGGTCGAGCGAATTCTCGACGGCAAGATGGCCAAGTTCTACGAGGAAGTCTGCCTCCTGGAGCAGCCGTTCATCAAGGATCAGGGCATCAGCATCAAGGAACTCATCGCGACCAAGGTAGGTAAGCTCGGCGAAAACATCACAGTTCGTCGCTTTGCCCGCTTCAAGGTTGGCGCCCCTGACTGGACCGTCTCGCAAACTGCGGCCGCGGAAGTGACCGAGTAGTCGTTAAGCGTGGAATAAGAAAAGACCCGGGGCCTCGGCTCTGGGTCTTTTCTATTTGGTCTATTGGTCCGATTTGGGGGCGATTCGGCTATCGCTTTAGCGGGGCAAGAGAATACTGAGCAGGGCCAGCTCTTAAAACGACAACTTCACCCCCAGGGAAGGTCCTGAGTGCTTGGCTCCGGCCGCGTTAGCGCCCATGACGGCGGCAGGGGCGCCCGCATTGGAGTGGCCGAAGGATGTGCCTGCGGAAAGGAACATCCCATTGCCCAGGTCGGTGGTGGAATACAGTCCGGTCATCGGCGGGTGGGCCAGGTCGCCGAAGGTTGCTCCAGGCATGAGGGGGGCCCGGAAAGAAAGCCGAGAGGTGCCTGCGGAAGCGTCGAGAGGCTTGTTCCAACTGCCGCGCATCAACTGGTTCAGCGAGGGCGGGCTTGAAAGTTCCGGTCCCAAGAGGATGGTCGAATCGCGCATGGAAACGCCCCCCTGCCAGTCTCCGGCGCCCCTGCCACCCAACGGATTGAAACCAACCTGGCCTATGTGCCCTGGATTGAAACCACGCGCCGATCCGGCCTCCAATCCCGCAGAGAAGACTCTGGAGTCGTTGCCGATCGCCAGGTTGGGCTGAAACGGGTCGACCGGGGGCTGGTTCCACTGCCAGGCGGTCCTTGAGTTGGCGGTGGCCGCGGTAGCCGGAACGGAAGTATGCCGCTGGGCAACAGCAGCCTCCGGAGCAGAAGGCAGTGGGGCGGCCGCGGGGTTCTGAGCGTGTGCCCATGGAATGCAAGCGACGAAGCCGACGAGCACTCCCCAAAAAGCCCGCCTCACGACGCGCACGGCGGCAGGGCCCGACTTGAGCAGTGCGAATTGAAGGGATACGGGCATTGGCGACTCCACTGCAGAGAGCATAGCCGTTGAGTCGGGTCCGCGCCACTGATTCCCCTCAAAAATGTATCTCTTCGGTCACACGGCAACTCTGACGTCTTGCCGCGAGAAGGCTTCGACCGGGGCTCGCGACGGCCACTGCATCCAGTTCGAAATGCCGAAAACCAGGTCTGTGGCTGGTATGCGATACTCAAAAAAGCATGTACAAACGCATTGTTCTTAAGCTTTCCGGAGAAGCATTGGCAGGCACGCGCGGCTTTGGTCTGGATGCCGCTAAAGTTGCCGAGATTACGGGCGAACTGGCTGATGTTCACGCATTGGGTGTGGAAATCGGCGTGGTGGTTGGCGGAGGGAATTTTTTCCGCGGCGTGTCGGAGCAGGCCAAGTTGATGGACCGCGTGAGCGCCGACAACATGGGCATGCTTTCCACTGTAATCAACGCAATTGCGCTGCAGGATGCACTGGAGCAGCGGGGCGTGCAGTGTCGTGTGATGTCTGCGGTGTTTATGAATCAGCTGGCTGAGCCTTACATACGGCGTCGCGCCGTCAGGCACCTGGAAAAGGGCCGGGTGGTGGTCTTCGCAGCGGGCATCGGCAATCCGTTTTTCTCCTCCGACACGGCCGCCAGTTTGCGGGCCATGGAGATAAAGGCGGACGTGTTGCTGAAGGGGACCAAGGTTGAGGGCGTCTACAGTGCCGACCCGGTGCTGGACAAGGATGCCGTCAAGTACGACGAGATTACATACATGGAAGTGCTGCGGCTGGGGCTGAAGGTGATTGACCTGACCGCGGTGAGCATGTGCAAAGACAACAATCTGCCCATGATCATCTTCAACATGAATCAGCCGGGAAACATCAAGCGGGTGGTTCTGGGCGAGAAGGTTGGCTCGCTGGTGACGGCGTGAGAACAGGGGACAGATGACAGATTCCAGATTAAAGTCAGGCACCAATCGCCACTTGTTGACCGACTGTCCCCTGCTATCTGTCCCCTGCCAACCGGCTCAGGGCGTCTAACAAGCAATGGAGATGCGCAAGCCAGCCCGGCTGAATGGACTGACAGGCTTGCGTACCTTCGCGGCCGTCAACATCGTACTTTTCCATTTCTCCAATCCCAATTGGTTTGGCTGGCTGGCCCCGGTGGTGAATGCCGGCTATGCCTCGGTCAGCTTCTTTATTCTGCTTTCAGGATTTGTGCTGGCGTATAACTACGCAGGCCGCGCGCGCGCAGGAGAACTGGATAAAGGGCGCTTCTGGGAGGCGCGCTTTACGCGACTCTACCCAATCTATTTCTTGAGCCTGCTGCTCAGCTGGCGCATGGTTCCGGTGGAGTATCACGCCCACACCCATGCCATGTTCTGGACAGGCATGGTTTTGTCACCGCTCTTGCTCCAGGGGTGGGTTCCGGCGGTGGCCACCTTTCTGAATACACCGGCATGGACAATGTCTGCCGAGTCAGCGTATTACCTTGCTTTTCCCTGGCTGGCAAAAGGCAAACGGCCAGACCGGGCATTGCCGTATATGGCGAAAATGGCCGTAATCTGGGGACTTGGGCTCATTCCCGGCACGCTTTATATCTTGCTCAACCCGGACCGGATTCCCCATCCAGACCGTTGGAGCTACGGCCCCTGGCTGCAGGTGCTCAAATATACGCCGCTACCCCACCTGATGAGCTTCATCTTCGGCGTGATGCTCGCCAACCTGGACGAGTTGGTGGAGCGGGGCGGCCGTTTGCGGCTCTGGCTCGGCGTTGGCGGTTTTGCGGCCACTTTTGGCATTCTCTGGCTAGGCGCGCGCATTCCATATGCCATTACACACGACGGTTTGCTGATGCCGTTTTTTGGATGCATCATCCTGGGTCTGGCCGGCGAAAACAAGCTGGCGGGGGCGCTGGGATGGCGTCCCCTGGTGTTTGTGGGCGAGGCCAGCTACTGCCTTTACCTGCTGCATTTCAACTTGTGGAACCTGATTCACGACTCCCACGTGTTGGAGTGGACGGGGCTGGTCCGTTTCGATCCGTGGATCAGTTATGTCCTTCTCATCGCGCTGGCGCTGCTGGCGCTTTACCTGGTGGAGAAGCCGGCGCAGCGCCAGTTGCGCAGGTGGATGGGCGTCACTCCGGCGGTCAAAGCGGCGAAAACTGAGAGGCTGAGCGCAGATAAAGATGGGCCTTGAGAAGTAGGCTACAGGCCATGGATTACAGATGACCGGTTACAGATTACGGTCTCGATTTGCCGATCAATGCAAGTCGAGCGGCCTCATTCGTCTCTGGAACTGTAATCTGTCACCTCAAATCTCGCGCGCTACTCGGCCACGAAGGCCAGGAAGCTGTGCGGGGCGACTTCGAGTTTGAACTCACTGTGTTGAGGCTCGCGGCGCGGGCGGCCGGCGTTGGCTGGAGAGGTGACGGGACGTGAGGCGGTGAGGACTTCTCCCGTTGCCAGGTTGCGGATCTTGACGGCGGTTCCGGAAACCGAGGTCGTGACCGCGGTCGGCTTGTCGAGATACGACTCAACCACAAAACTGCGGTTGTCGTAGTCGAAAAGCGCCACCTTGGCCGGCGCGTCCATCTGGACTGGAAGGTCGCGCAGCAGGTACCCCTTGAGCTGCATCAAAACCGCCTGCGGTAGTTCGTAGAGATCGTTGGCGTTCTCTGGGATGGTGAGCACATACAAGATCCCCTTCGAGTAGCGGTCCATGATGAGCAGCGGCGCGCCGCGGCCATTGGCGGTGCCGCGAACGATAGGCCATGCATCATTGGTCTGGAAAGCGATTTCGGGGACCAGGATTTCCGCAGTCTTGCCAAGATCCGCGCCTGCGCCCGCCCCATAGCCGCCCCAGTACTGCTCGATCTTGAGTACGTTGCCGGTATCGTGGATGTCGGCGATCTGGGCGATGTCCTGAGCAAACCCGCCGCTCTTGTCCTCCAGCGCGCGCAGCAGCCCGGTGGTCATCACGACGTTCCCGCCTGCCTCAAGATGCTTTCGGATTTTCTCGACCAGCCTGGGGTCGAACTTGGCCGCCTCCGTCAGCAGGATGGTCTTTGCGGCGTCAGGGAACTCCGGGTGCAGGTCGATCGGGATGCCGATCATGCCCAGGTAATTGTGCAGGAAGTCTTCGCCGGTGGATTGATAAGGCTTGTAACTGGCCAGCGCAACGGGATTTCCCAGCTTGCCGACTACGTCGTTGACTGAGTTGAGCGCGTAGCCCGCCGCGGTGGCGTAGGTGGGAGGCGTGGGGGTGGTCAGGTCGGAATTCCCCCGCCAGGTCTCAAGGCCCCTCCAGGTAAATGTAGTGCCGAGGGCGGCCCAGGTCTGGCGATCGCCGGCATCGGCGGTGCGCAGCATGTCGCTCCACTGGAACAGCAGGATCTGCGGAGCCTTGGCGAGCATGGTGTCCCAAAGCTGCTCGGCGTAGCGGTCGATGTAGCGACTGTCATACGTGTCTACCCAGCCGCCGCCGTTGGCTCCGGGGGCAATGTTATCGAAGTAGCGGACAATCTGGTAGCTCTCGTACTGCTGCAGGTGCTGGTCGGTGGTGACGGGGTCGCGGGTCTCGGTGCCGGTGTAGATGCCGTCGAAGATCTTCGGCTCCTGGTCAAGATCGTAGCCGTTGGCCTGGAAGTGCTCATACCAGTTGGGAAACTTGATGATGATTTTGACCTTGGGATTTTCGGCGCGCGCAGGGCCGACGATCAGATCGCGCGAGACCTCGTCCATCAGCTTCAGCCGGAAGTCGGTCCAGCTCTGTGTGCCCTTGCCGGCAATGTCGGAGTCGCGCTTGGTGTTGTTGAAGAAAAAGTCGTCGAGGATGATCTCGTCGAAGTGGCGCGCGGTCTCCTCAGCCACGTGTTTCACATAGTCGCGGGACTTCGGATCGGTATAGCAGAACGAGACAAACTGTCCGTCGCTGCCCTCGCTGGACTCGAACCCGGCCAGGTCCCCTCCGGCCGCGTAAGCAATTCCCCCGGCCACCTGCACGCCATGCGCGGTGAAGAAGGCCTTCACGGTCTCAAGCAGTGCGTCGTCGGCCAGGGTGCCGCTGCGATATGTCTCGATGTAGACCTTGTCGACCTTGACCTGGGAGTTGATGGCGTTCCACGAGCTTTCCAGGTAGGCCGGGTCCTTCATGCGCTCGACCTGGCCGACAGGGATGTACACTGCGACGCGAAACTGGTCGTGCGCGGGTGCAGTCGCTCCGGCAAAAACCGGGCAGGCAAGACACAACAGGATCAGCAGGCGTAAGCGCAGAGACACGTTGAAAGCTCCTTCTTGCCCGGCTCCAGTCCCACGGCTGAAAATGGGCCGCTGAAAAAGACCGCAACGCCGGGCTGAGCCAGTATATGCGGCCGAAGGTGCTTAGTAAAACGTTTAGCCTGGGCAGAGGACGGCGGTTAGTAGTCGATCCCTTTCCAGTAGTTGGGGGCATTCACATACTCATATTTGTCTGGATTGTTTTGCACCAGCAGCGCCGCGTCGTCGGCCCACAGGGTGCCATGAGCGTTGTTTTGGGTGTCGGCCACAACGGCGTATCCGAGCTGGTAATTCTCGAACTCCTGGCTGCGCCTGTCCATGGAGTCCCAGTGCTGCTCAACGCTGCGATTGTGGATGTCTTCAGCCTGGTGGGTTGCGTTGATGCGGTTGGTGACCATCTGGCCGATTGCATGGATCTGGGCGATGGCCGGCCCTGAGATTTGGCCAATCTGTTGCTGAAGCACCTGCTGGTTGACCTGGAAGCTTTGCAGAATGGCGCCGAGCGTGGCGCGCTCGCGGTCGGCAATTCCAACGGGAACGCTGTAGGAATACATGAGCGCGGTATAGCTGCCGCCGACCGGAGCGGGAGGGTTCTCACAGAACAGGATGTCGACTTCGCGCTGCCCTTTGCCGTCGTTGAAGTCCGAGGTGCCGCTCATGTGGGCGCAATCGACACCGGGGCCGGCGTTGACGGGTGCCGAGGATGAGAAGTTGAACTGGATGGGTGCGAGGCCAGCCTTTTGGCGAGCGTTGCCGAAGAAGTCCAGGAAGGCGCGCCCCAGGTTTCCGCCATGCGGGTAGTAAAAAGCGCTGGCGTACGCGGTATTGCGCAAGGCGCCATTCTGAACCATCTGCATCGTCTGCCGGGCGCGTGGGTTGTTGGTGTCAATGGCTCCAAATGCGAAGCCTAGCGAGACGCCTTCTCCGTTTTGCCCGTTGGCCGCGATGGAGCCCATGGCACTCTGGTGGGGATCCAACTGCCAGCCGTTGGGCAGGCTGATGCTGGCGGAGCGGTCCTGGAGAACGACCTCGTGGAGCGGCTCTGGCGGCGCCCCGTGGCCGCCTGGTCCAGGTCGTGACGCAGGTCCCGACGCAATTCCCGCAAGTGGATGCCAGGCACTCATCAGGGTTTGCATCATCGGGCTCAGCGTCTTGGGAAATCGTCCGGCATCGTCGGAGACTAGCGCAGCTTCCACGTGGCCGTCCGAGACTTTTACGGCGATGAGCATGCCGGCAACTTTCAGCGCGGGCCTGCCCTGGCCCTGATCGTGGCGAGTGATGTTGAAGAAAACGGCGTAGGAGTCGGTGCCGTGTACCTGAAAAAGGCGGCCGACCTGGGGCTTCTCTCCCAGCGAGTCGTGAAGCGAACGCAGTACCGCACCCATGGCGCCGGCTTCGGTATTCTGGCCGGCGACCTGTCCGTAGACAATCTTGCCTCCACCGGAAGGATTGATTGTCTGAAGACTACCCTGGGCTGCGGCCAGCGTGGTGGCGAAGAGGAGCATCAGCGTCAAGGATGGTGAGTGGACGAAGGTCTGCCGAGGATTCTGAAGCATGGGTCTGTCTCCTGCGCATGGATGGAAGCTGCCAGGGCTGGGCAGACGCATTTGTTGGTCTGGCGGCCTCTGACAAGATCGCGACAAGGGGCGGGAAATTGACTCAAGAATGCGAGCATTCCGCGGGACATTCGGCGCAAAAGCAGAAGACCCAGCCGCGAGAGCTGGGTCTTCGGTTCGAAATGCGTCCGACCTACGGGCTGGTGGTCTGGATGGAATGGTTGCCGTGTGGAACGGCGGCCAGCGCGACCGGTTTTGCTCCGGTGGGATAGGGAGCGTTCTGCGTGGGCTGCAGAGCGCCGGTGTTGGCGTCGAGACGGAAGCCGGAGAGGGAATTCCCTTCGACATTGGCGGTGTAAACGTAGCGGCCAAGCGCGGGGTCAACGATCACCGCAACCGGAGTGGTGTCAGTGAGGTTGGACTGGTTGCCAGTGGTGTTGACGGCGGCCGATGGAGTGCCTGTGGCCAGGTTGATGTCGAAGCCCGTCACCGTTGAGTCTAGGCCGTTGGTGACGTAGAGGTAGATGCCGCGCGGGTCAATGCAGATCGCGTTGGGCTCATTGCCAGTCTTGAATGGCCCGTTAATCAGGAAGTTGAGTGTGCTGCCGCTCTGAATGGTGTAGCCGATCAGTTCGTTGGATGCGAAGTCGGTGACATAGACAAAGCGATTGGTGGGGTCTGAAACCAGCGCGGAAGGCTTGACTCCGGCCTTGTAAGGGCCTTGTGCCGACGTCGAAAGAGTGCCGCCGGAGCCGACCGCATAGCCGAATACCCAGCCCGGATTGGCCGTGCTGGTGGTGGACCCGCCCGGGTTGTAGGCGGACTGATCGTAAGCCGCAACATAGACGGCATTGTTGTTGGTCAGCACATTCACCGCAGTCGGTATGATCGTGTCACTGGTGTAGCTGGGAAGCGTAAGCGGAATCTGCTGCACAATGGAGCCGATGGTGCCGCTGGAGAGTGCGTATTCCGTCAACACGGAAGGATTCGGACCCGACACAACATACAGGTAGGTTCCGGCATTGTTCACCGCAACGGCCACTGGATTGGCGCTGGTGGTCACGACGTCCTTCGGCGCCAGCACGCCGTCTCCGCCAATCGCGAAATGGGCGACGTTGGTGCTGCCCTGATTGACGACGTATAGATTCGAATAGTCCGTGGACGTGGCCATCGAAATCGGATTGACGCCGCCGCTGGAAACAGAAGGCTGTCCAGAGCGCAAAGCGCCGGTTGAGGAGTCCGCGTCATAGGTCTGGATCTGCCCTGCGCTGGAGGTGCCCGATCCAGCCGAATTGGCAATGAAAATATAGTCGATCGTCACATACGCACAGGACGTGAGGAGGGTGGCCACGGAGAGGCCAAGTAGAGAGACCAGAAACAGCTGGCTCAATTTGCTGAACTTCATGCGCTTCCTTCGTCGTGGGCCATCAGGTTCAAGCCCCAGAAAAACTCGTTTAGGTTGCCCCGAACCATTGTAAAAGCCGGTTACGGGGTGTTGCTACTGAATCCGTTTGAGCGCCGCGCCGAACCGCCGGCCCAGTACGTGCTTCCCTGGGCTAGGGATTCGATTGATGCGGAATAGCAGCCACCGCGGTGGGCTGTGCGTTCGAGATATACGGCGAGTTCTGCGAATTGACCAGCGTGCCCGCGGTCGGGCTCAACTCAAAGCCTGAGACCGTTCCACTGGCGTTGCTCCCGAGAAAGTTTGCGGTATAGAGAAAGTGGTTGGTGGACGGATCAATGCCGATGGCGACGGGTTGCTCCCCGGTCGGGTAGGTGCCGAGAGAGGTCAGTTCGCCGCTGTTCGCCGAATAGGCCGTCACCGTGTTGTCCAGGGAATTTGCGACGTAGACAAAGGGGTATGCAGGGTCGGCGACAACCGCGCTGGGCTGGCTGCCGGTCGGTGTGTCGGCGACAAGAGTCAGCACTCCGGACGCGACCGAATAGCTGACAACGATACTGTTGGTGGAATCCGTAACGTATACGTAGGCACTGGTTGGATCGCTGGCAATTGCCGTGGGACGAATTCCAAGCCCCGAACCGCCAACTCCCATATCGTGGGCCACGCCGCCGTTTGCCGGGCTCAGAGCGCCTCCGGAACCGACTGCAAACGTGAAAATAAGTCCCCGGTTTGGCTTGGCCGTCGTGTCATATGCCGAGACGAAGACATAGGCGCCGGAACTGAGAACATTGACCGCGGTCGGCACAATCACATCCGACTCGGTTCCCGCACAGCCCCACGTCTGCGTGGTCGAGGAATAGGTGTAGCCGGTAAGGCAGAGCGGCCAGTAGGTCAGGTTTCCGTTGGCAACCGGCGCTCCGAGCGTGTCGCTGGGCGGCGAGGTTTTGCCAATCGTGATGGGCAGCACGCCAATCGACCCGGAGCACGGCGACGCAGTGGAGCAGATCGGCAGCGGCTGATAGGTATCCACAACAAACAGGTTGGTTCCGTTGATCGCAACCGCCATGGGATAAATCCCCGGCGTGTTTACAGTGTTCTGCGGATAGACCTTGCCGTCGTTGCCAATTACGAACTGGACGATGCTGTTGTCGTCCTGATTGACCACATACAGGTTGTATTTGTCCGCGGAGACCGCCTCGGCTACAGGGTTGCGCCCGCCGGAAGGGAAGGGCGAGGTCGGTATCTGGCGCATGAAGCCCGATTCCTGGTTGATCTCGAAGACATCAACCTCGCCGTAGTTGTTTGTACCAGCGGCTTTGGAACTGGTCACGAAGACAAAATCCGTGGTCAGGGTGGCACAGGCGGTGATAAGTCCAGCCATCAGCAGGCTGGATGCGGAGACCAACAGCAGCTGGCTCGATTTGTTGAACTTCATGCGCATCTTTCGTCTGGGGGCCGGACTGTCAGGCCCCAAAATATCGGGTTTGGAATCGAAAGCTTGGAGCGTGCTGAGGAGACTTCACGTCCTGCGTTCGGCTACGTTCTTGAAGACTCGATCGAAACATTGAAATCCGGGAACGAACCGGCTATTGCCCGCCCTGGGGTAAAACGGAAGTGAAGGTGAGCCAGGGCATCTCTTTTCGCCTTTGCCCCTCTCTGCAGTGTACAAGGGGCAACTCTTTGCAGAGATTGCCTCTTGTACCTGACAGCTCCGGAACACTGCGGAAGAAGAAAAGCATTAGCTGGTACGTCCGTCCACGAGGCACCAGGTTGCAGGTCCCTGCAAGGCAAACGTGCCGTTTCCAACGCGCAAATTGTTGAGCACGCCAGAGTTGGGGTCGACAACGCGGCCGCTTACCGCGGAATCGTTGAAATCGGCCGAGTAGATGAACTGGTCTGAAGGATCTTCGACCAGGCACTGTGGGCCCGATCCTGAACCGAAGGGCTCGCCTGCGATGAAGCTGAGCTGGTGGGTAGATGGGTCGATCACATACCCCGCCAGACCGCTCGTCGGATTCGTTCCCTGCGCATCGTTCCCCTGATTGGCTACATAGAGGAACTTGCCCTTGGATTCAACCAGCAGGAAGATTGGATTGGCCTGCGTCGGATCATCCGGAATCACGCCGCCTGTCTGCGCCTGCAATGCGCCGTTGGTGCCGACAGAGTAGGGCAATATCTGGCTTGCCGCGGTGGTCGGCGTGCTCGTTCCGCTGGGCGTGTAGGTGATGGGCTCATTATCGAGGATATAGACGTAGCCGGTACCGTTTACGATGGCGGTGGCCTGCGAAATGCCCAGAGTCTGTGCCGTGTTCTGGTTGATGGTCAACTGCCCGGTTGCGGTGTTGTAGGTGTATGGGAATACCACGTCACCAGTGCTCGACGATCCGCTGAGCGTCAGGATGTAACCGGAGACCAGCGAAAAGTCGATGGGGTTGGCCGGGACCGGGAAGTAAGGCAGTGCCGCGCCGCTCGCCGAAGTTACCTGGGCGTTGACAACGAGCGACAAGCGACCGGTGGTCTGGTTGATCTGGAACGCTGTAACATCACCGCAGACTGAGGTTCCGGTGCCAAGGGCAAGCTGGCAGGCTGCGCTGCTGGGTGAGTCGTGATCCAGGACATAGAGAAAATCGCCCGCTGCGTCGCCGATCAGGCGGAAGGGGTTGATTCCCTGGGTGTAAAACGTCTCCTGAGGAGTCAGGATGCCATTGCCGCCAACCGAAAACTCGGTGATGTTGGCGTTTTGGCAGGGGTCGGCCGTGGTGCAGTCGGAACCGCCCGACGAGTTGGCGCCCCGATTCAGAACATAAAGGAAGCGGCTGCCGGTAACCAGTACGGCGCGAACCGGGTTGGCGCCTCCGGAAGAGACCGGCAGGCCGTCGATGGGATTCAGCTTTCCGGTATTGTGGTCGATGTTAAACCCGGTGATGATGCCGTTTCCGCTGGGCTGGGCCGTAATCGTTCCCGTCACATACAAATAGCCGACTGTATAACTCTGAACGCAAGACGAGATACCGAGGACCACCGCAACAGAGAGGGCGCTCATCAGAAGTGCCTTGCCGAATTTCGTAAACTTCATGCGATTCCTTCATCCTGGTTCGGCGTGCGCCGCCAAGTTTGCTAGTTCCACAGCAGAGCTGGGTTGGGATGGGTCCCTGCTGCATTGTAAAAGCCAAGGGTACGTTGTGCCTAGTTTCCGAGGAAGACTGGGCGCAACAGGGCGTTTTTTCTTCCCGTGCACGACTGCGAAGAGCCCTGCATCCGCATCCGGCTGGTCTTGAAGATGGATTTCGGGTGCAGTCTCGGTTTGGACGCCGTGACAGCGGCAAAGGTCAACGGAAGGCGACCGAGAAAATACAGTTCTGAGCACTCCTCTATCTCGATTATAGGGTGGAGAGCGCTGCGGCCACCGCCACAGCGCTCTCCGCTGCTACCAGACGCGGCAGGAGTTGACCGGGTACATCGGCTGGCCTGGCTTGCAGCCGAAGGCCTTGCCGAACTCGTCGAAGTTCTGCACCGTGCCGTTCACTCGCCAGCGGCCAGGCGAATGGGGATCGACCAGGGCAGCCTGACGGGCCGACTGCTCGGTCTGGTTCTGGCACCAGACCTGGGCGAAGCCGATGAAGTAGCGCTGCGCCTCAGTGTAGCCGCCAATCTGGTCGGTGATGGACTTGTGCTCAGCGGCCAGGGTGTCGAGAAGGGCCATCCAGGCGATGCGCAGGCCGCCATTGTCGGCTGTGTTTTCGCCCAGAGTCAGCTTGCCGTTCAGCTTCTGTGCGGGCACATCGTCGTGCGCGGGCGCAGCCTCGAATCCGCTGTACTCGGTGGCTTCGCAATCGGTGCGCTCGGTAAACTTCTTGCGATCTTCCGCCGTTTGCCACTCGCGCAAATTGCCTTTGCCATCGTATTTCGAACCCTGATCGTCGAAACCGTGCGTCATCTCATGGCCGATGACCACGCCAATGCCGCCAAAATTTACCGCAGCGTCAATCGATGCGTCAAAGAACGGCGGTTGCAGAATGCCGGCAGGGAAGTTGATGTCGTTGTCTGAGGAACTGTAGTAAGCGTTCACTGTGGGCGGCGTCATGCCCCACTCCTTCTCGTCCACAGGCTTGCCCAGCTTGTCGAGATCGTAGTTGCGAGAGAACACCGCATCGCGGTGCAGGTTGCCGATCAGGTCGTCACGCTTAATCTTCAGCGCAGAATAGTCGCGCCACTTTTCCGGGTAGCCGATCTTGTTGCGAATCATCGCCAGCTTCTCTTCGGCTGCCTTCTTCGTTTCATCGCTCATCCAGGGCAGCGTCTTGATGTCGTCGCCAAGAGATTTTTCGAGGGCCGCCACCAGCTGATCCATGCTGGCCTTGGCTGCCGGCGGAAAGTTCTGCTTCACCCAGTCCTGGCCTACGGCCTCGCCCAGCGCCCCGTCCGTCATGGCCGTGCACTGCTTCCAGCGCGGGGTTGGCTCTTTCTGGCCTTGCAGAGTCTTGCCGAAGAAAGCGAAGTTCTCATCGAAAAATGCCTTGGGCAGGTTGCTGGCCGAACTGTGAATCGTGTGCCACCGAAGGTAGGACTTCCACGCGTCCACCGGCTCCTTGTCCATCAGGGTATTGAGGCCCTTGAAGAAGTCAGGAGTGGAAACATTCAGAGTTGCGAAAGCGCGGATCTTCACGTCCTTGAAGTAGACGCTGAAGTCGAAGCCCGGAGCAAGCTTCTGGAAATCGGCCAGGGTATAAATGTGGTAGCGGTTCTCCGGGTCACGCATCAGGGTGCGGTCAGTGGATGCGGTGGCCAGCGCCGTTTCAATTTCCAGAACAGCGGCCGCCTCTTTCGCCGCCTGTTCGGGAGAGTCGCCGGCCAACGTAAACATTTTCGTCATATGGGCGACGTACTGTTCGCGGATCGTCTTGAATCGCGCCGTGTCCTTGATATAGTAGTCGCGATCCGGGAGCGAGAGTCCGCCCTGCCCGATTTGAGCAATCTGCTTTGAGGAGTCCTTCTCGTCCTGCCCCACACCAAAGCGAAACAGTGGTGCGGGGCTGCCTGCCGATGCCAGTCCGCCGATGAGCGCTGCCAGACCGTGCGCGTCCCCTAACCCGGCAATCCGTTTCAGCGACGGCTCCAGCGGCTCCAGGCCCTTTTGCTCCACCAGGTCCGTGTTCATGCACGCGGCAAAGTAGTCGCCATACTTCTTTTCAAGTGGAGACTTGGGGGCTTTGGCCGCCGCGTCCAGTTCCTGCCACAGCAGGTACCGGTTGCGCTCGCCCAGCAGCGAGAAAGATCGTGCCCAGCGCACCTGGTCGGCGGGGATGGGATTGTTCTTCACCCAGTTCCCGCATGAGTACTGATAGAAATCGGTGCAGGGGTCGGCGGTCTTGTCAATCGCGGACAGATCGAAGCTCTTGATCTCCGCGGGCGGTGCGGGCTTTGAGGCATCGGTCTGTGCGGACGCGGGCGCCAGCACCAGCACGATGGCCGCGGTTAGCGTAAATCCGGAAGCAAGGCGAAAACAGTTCATCGATTGTCCTTTTTGGGGCTTAAGGTCAACTGGCCAGATTGGATCGAGCGCGGTGGCTCTACATGGCCAGGTGCGAGATTCAGGCAGCCAATCGAGTGCAGGCTGCATTGCTCAAAAGGCTATCACGCGGGAGGATGGGGGTCGAAGAAACTGCTTTGACGGCGCCAACAGGACGCCTGCTCAGCGCCCTTCCGGCCGGTGGTTATCCTGTCTATCGTCCTGCTTCTAGTCTTCCGGCTCTTCGAAGCGCTTGCGCGTCACGCCGGCTGACTCGGCCAAGGCCAGCAGGCTGCTCTGCATCTTCGGGGTGAACTCGCGGCGAGCCGTTTCCTTCTGTGCGAAGCAGAACACCCAATAGAACAAAGACAGAACGAAACCAGCCATGACAAATACTTCGAGATTGCGAAACTGCTCGGCTGAGGATTGGTGCGTATTGGCGACGGCAACCGAAATGCTGACCAGAGAATAGAATCCAAAGCCGGTGGCGACCTGCAATTCGCGATCGCGCCATCCCAGCGACAGCACCTGGCTCGATGCAGCCAGAACCAGGAAAAACAGCACTCTGACAATGGACGCGGTCTGCTCCATCTGCATGACGATGCGCCACACCGGGCTGGGTGCTGAAATTTGAGTTAGCCCGGCAAAGGGCCAGATGGTGAGGCAGGTTAGGGCGACGAGGGCAGCAATGAGGACCAGTGCCCGGGAAGAAAGAAAACGTTGAAGAGGCCGCAGGACCGCCCATGCCAACTCGACCAGTACGCACAACTGAAGGACGAAATCGAATGTGGCTTCGGCGAGGAAATACTTGATGCTGTACCAGGCGGGAAAATAGAGCCGGAGCACAATGGATGTGGCATCGGTAACCACGGCGCAGATGCAGTAGACCAGAAACAACGGGAGCTTGCGCGCCACGCGACGGTACAACAGCAGCCCGACGATCACCGCCTCTGCCACGATGCCCGTCAATTGAAGAAAGTTCTCCATGAAAACGTCTGCCTCACTGCGCCTCGGGCGACTTCCGTCACGGGTGGCAACGCACGCGCAAAAGTCCGGCATGCCGACTTCAAGGGCTGGCCCGGAAATGGCTCAGACAGTGCGTCACAGCATACTGTAACCGGCTGCGTTTCGGCCGGCGGCCCTGTGTCAACCCATGCCGGTTTCCCCGCGCCATGCAGGCTTTATCGGCAGAACCGCTGTCAAGGTTGAATCGCTCCCCGCCTGCGGACGGGATTTCTTCGACCTTGGGAGATATTTGTCCCGTCGGCGCTCACGAGTGGCTCGGTTTGCTACACTCCGAGGACCCCTCTTCGGAGAACATTTCCATGATGAAGCGAATGATGTTTGTACTTGCTGTCTTGCTCGCTGCCTGCACTCCTGCAACCCTGGCCCAGACCACCGCGGACGCCGCCGCAAAGCGTATCCTGGTGCGCGCCGGCCACCTGCTTGACGTCAAGACCGGCAAGCTGCTCGATGCGCAGACCGTTGTGGTCGTCGGTGAAACCATTCAATCCATTTCACCCACCGCGCAGGTGCCGGCCCAGCCCGGCGACTCGGTTGTTGACCTCGGCGGCATGACGGTACTGCCCGGGCTGATCGACGTGCACACCCACCTCACCATGAACACTGACTTCGACCCCTATCGCGAACTCATCTCAACCAGCGCCAAGCAAGCCATCAACGGCGTGGTCAACGCGAAAACCACTCTGATGGCCGGCTTTACCTCCGTGCGCAACGTCGGAGCCGATGGATTTACCGACGTTGACCTGCGCGACGCCATCTACGACGGGCAGATTCCCGGGCCGCATATGCAGGTAAGCGGGCCGCTCCTCGGGATTACCGGAGGCCATTGCGACGAGAACCTGTTGCCGATCAAATATCACGTTGTCGGCGACGGAGTGGCCGATGGCATTGCCGAGGTGCAGCACAAGGTTCGAGAAAACATCAAGTACGGCGCCGACCTGATCAAGATCTGCGCCACCGGCGGCGTGCTCTCAAAGGGTGACGATCCGCAGGCTTCGCAATACACGCTGGAAGAGATGCAGGCCATTGTGGCTGACGCTCACCGCCTCGGCCGCAAGGTCGCCGCGCATGCCCATGGGGCGCAGGGAATCCTGTGGGCCACTCTGGCCGGGGTCGATTCCATCGAGCATGGCAGCTACATTGACGATGCCGGAATCGCCGCCATGAAGCAGCACGGCACCTACCTCGTGCCCACGCTCTACCTCGAAGACTGGATCCTCGAGAAAGGCAACCTGCCCGCGTTTTACCACCAGAAGATGCTGGACGTGAGCGCGGTAGCCAAAAGCAACATCAAGCGCGCCATGCAGGCCGGCGTAAAAATCGCCCTCGGCACAGACGCCGCCGTCTATCCCCACGGTCTCAACGCACATGAGCTCGATGTCTATGTCAACCAGCTCGGCATGGCCCCGCTCGCCGCCCTTCAGTCCGCTACCATCAACGCCGCCGACCTGATGGGCTGGACCGCGAAAACCGGCTCCCTGGAACCCGGCAAGTGGGCGGACATGATTGCGGTGGACACCAATCCGCTGGACAACGTCCGCGTGCTACAGAATGTGAAGTTCGTAATGAAAGGCGGCGTGGTCTACAAGGGACAGGGCGCTGAGCAGTAGCCGCATCGCCAGCGGCGAATGCATCCATTTCGACTGCCCGGCAGCAACTGGGTTGAGGGGATTCTCCACTGATATGTGGATGCAGCCACCCCCCATTGTGTCCAAGACGTCGGTTACACCTGCCGGTAAGGTTCTCCAGTACCACCTAATAAAACAAGGAGAACCAAATGGCATCTTTGAGAGGTCGAGGAAGCCGGTTTGTTCAGTTTGGACTGGCAGCCGGTTTCATTTTGTTCGCAATTGCAAGCAGCATGCAAAAGGTTGAAGCGCAAGGTTGCGTCGTCGCACACTCGGTAGGCTCAGTCGGGGGCCCTGACAGCGATGGAGGCTACCTGGCCAAAGGGCACTGGCAATTCTCACTCGATTACCGGCACCTTTATTCATTCCGGCACTTTGTTGGTTCCGTACCCCAGCAATACCGGCAACAAGGGAACTCCGAGGTTCGCAACCGGATTAACCTGATCGACGGCGGCCTGACCTACCAGATAACACCCCGCTTCAGCGTTGAGGGGAATCTGCCTGTCGAGTTCGCCAGCCGCCGTTACTTCATCGCGGCCGGCAGCATCAACGGCGGTCCACCCACCGACTTGATTGGTGCCTGGGGAGTTTCGGGCGTTGGAGATGTAAGCGCGATGGGTCAAGGCTGGGTCTGGGACCCCACCAAAAAGACCAGCCACAACATCCAGATTGGGCTCGGCTTCCAGGCGCCCACTGGCCGCGACAACATACAGAACAATCTGGTTGAGATTCCCGGTACGCCCGCCGTGAACGCGACGGCGGACTATTCGGTTCAGCCGGGAATCGGCGTCTGGGCAATTCCCATCAGCCTGGAATCCTTCCAGGCAATTGGCAAAGCAACCCAGATTTACTTCAATGGCAGCTATCTGATCACACCGTCGCAGACAAATGGCGTCGCGAACGCTTCCCCTCCAGGATTCCCCGCACCTGCGCCGCAAAATGCTTTTGTCTCCGCGGCCGATGAGTACCTGATGCAGGCCGGCGTCGGGTACATGATGGCCAGGGTGCATGGGCTCACCATTACGGGAGGACTGCGCAAAGAGGGAGTCCCTGCGCACGACCTGATCGGCGGCAGCGAAGGATTCCGGCGTCCCGGCTATGCCGTTTCTCTGGAACCGGGCGTCATCTATTCGCTCAAGAATGGGCATGACGTAATTACCGCCAACATTGATCGCGCTGTTTATCGCAACCGGATTGCCAGCGTTCCCGACCTCGAATTGGGCCAGCATGGCGACGCCGCTTTTGCCGATTGGCTGTGGCTGGCCAGCTTCCAGCACCGCTTCTGATTCTGCGTGTCTCGGCTTGTTGGTCAATCGACAATGGGCAGGCTCGCGATTCATCGCGAGCCTGCGGCTTGCCTGTTTGGAATAGGAGTGAGGATGCGACGAAATCTATTCTGTCTCGTGGTTTTAGTCATGGTGGTTTTTTGCGGCGGGCGCGGATTTCTGCTTGCCCAGACCGCTGTGGAGAAACCGGTGGCACTTACGTTGAAAGACATGCAGGGAAAGAAAGCAAAGCTCAGCGACTTGCGCGGGAAGATTGTGGTGCTCAACTTCTGGGCAACCTGGTGCGGTCCGTGCATCGCGGAGATGCCCATGCTGGTGACGGCGGCAAGCTCCTACTCCGGCAAGAACGTAGCCTTTATCGGCGTCTCTGTGGATGCAGAGGAAACACTGGCGAAGGTTGGCCCTTTTGTGCACAAGCTCAACGTCACCTATCCCATCTGGTTAGGCGCGACAGATGTTGACATGCAGCACCTGCAGATTGGAACCGAGGTGCCCGCAACGCTTTTTCTCGATGAGCAGGGCCTGCTGCGTGCACGAGTCCTGGGACAGTTGCAGCCTGGAGAATTGGAACAGCGCATAGACTGGCTCCTCCGCAATCGGCAGGGCGACGCGCCTGCGCCGCTGGTAAGGCACCTCGACACACATTGACCTAAAAACTCGACCCGGCCGTTCAAGCGGTCCCAAACCAAGTTGGGTCAATTGGAAGGTCTTTGTCTACGGTTGAAAGACCAGCCGTGCGCCCTGTTCTTGCGCCCCCCAAAGTGCGCCCACTTCGCTTAACGGAGCGGTTTTCACCATGAATTGAAAGGGCTCCGCGGCTGCGGATTGGAATGCCTCCGCGATGGCATTGCGGAGCTCCTCCAGGGAGGCGCTGCCAAAGCCGCTGCCCAGCAGTTCCAGCCCTGAACTGCGCAGTGCGGCTCCCGGCAGGTTGATCGACAGTCCGGCGGCGGTGCCGATCTGTACATAGCGCACACGCGGTGCTGACCGGTGCAACCCCTTTTGCGCGATTGCTTTGAGAGCGCTCTCTGCCGGTTGACCCCAAAGGTAGTCGAGCACCACATCCACGCCTGCGCCCGCAATCTCGCTGCGAAATGCTTCCACCAGTGTGTCCTGCTCCTGATCCAGAGAAATCGTTCGGTCAGCGCCCTGGCCCTTCAGCTTCTCAAGGGCCTGAGGGTTGCGTCCAACACTCACCACCCGGCGTGCGCCCATCCGTTTCGCAATTTGGACGGCAAGCTGCCCGGCAACCCCCGTGGCTCCCAGAATCAGCACACTTTCTCCGGCGACAAACTTGGCGCGGGCGGCAAGCGCGGCCCAGGATGACATGGCGGGATTGGCGATGCCCGCAGCGGTTGCATCGTCCAGCGCATCGGGCAAGGGAATGCATCGAGAGCGCTCTGTGACGCACTTTTCGGCCATTGTTCCGAAGGGGTCGCGCACCTCGGTAAAGTAGACGCGGGTGCCGTCCTCAAGGCGGCCTACGCCATCCACTCCGGGCACAAAGGGTAGCTCGCCGCTGCTGCCGTAGTGTGTTCCGTTTGCCAACGACTTGACGATCTGCGAAAGCGCCGCCGCTGTGACCGTCACGAGCATTTCGTCTCCCTCGGGCGCTGGGTCGGCGAAAGTGGAATACGAAGGCGGGGCGTCAAACGCGCGGACTACGGCAGCTCGCATTGGGCTTCTCCAGGTCTGATCTTAGCTTGAGATGCGGGCTGGGAAGAACAAGTCGCGGAGAAGTCCCGAAGCCCCACTGTTTTTCTATCGTGCCGACTTAGGCTGCGCTTGGCTTTTCGGGTCTGTTCATCCCGAGCAACCGACTCGCCTTGCAAGTTACATCTAGAATGAACAAAACCTCAGAGGGTAGCGCCGGTCTCCAGACCGGCTGTCGTGCGGGTCTCCAGACCCGCGCCTCACATCTTTTGTTCATAGGGAGCAGCCCGACTCGCTTTAGCGAGTTACAAAATAAATGAACTGTCATCCTGAGCGAAAGGGGCCCCAAACGTACCTCATTTCCGGGGTCCCCGGCGACAGGTCTTCGTCGCTGGGGTGGAGTTCCGGGGTCCCCGGCGACAGGTCTTCGTCGCTGGGGTGGAGGTGGGGGGTGGTGAGTCGAAGGATCTGCATTTGCTTTTCGGGTTTTGTTCATGAGGAGCCCTCAAAACGCCGCTCTCGCCTACTTCGCCCGTTCCGCGACGACTGAAATCTCCTGCTTGTGCCCGGTTTCCGGATTCCCGATGCTGCCCAGCACCACCGGTTTGCCCAGGGTCAGGGCCGTTGTTGCTTCCAGCACCGCCTGCTGAAAGACCGGGTCCTGCGGTCCCACCCCAGATTTCTGCTCCGACACGCTGGACTGCTCCACCTTCGACTTCAATCCCACTCCATCGGCAACTGCGACCGCTGTCACCTCGATCGACAGCCCCACATCCATATACTGCACCTGCGAATTCGGAGTCGTGGCTTCAGCGTCGTAATGCCCGGTCACGATCGGCACCCGGCTTCCCTGCTTGAAAATCGCCTTCTCCCCCGAGCTGGCAACAAGCGTGAATGTCTCGCCCCCTGTGCCCTTGGTTTCGTCCGATCCGGTCAAGGTGAACGTGAGCCGAAACGTCGGCCTGGCCTTGTCGAGCACCGCCACAATCTTCTCGGCCTCCGCAATGTCTTCCGCGGACCCGCGAATCGAGATGGCATGCTGCGAAGGAAGCCCATAAATGTGGGTGCTCGGGAACATGTTGCGCAGATCGGTCTGGATATCGGCCAAATCGTTTGGTTGCGTAGCATTGTTCAAAAAAATCGTCCGGTCGACTTCGTTATTCGGCTTTCCCGTTGCCTTCGTGTCGGAAGACTGTGCCTCCACCCGCATCGCCAAACCAAGCGCCAACCCGCACACAATCAGCATCCACGCACCCGCAGTCGCACGTCTTCCAGCAGAGAAATTCTTCATATTCACCGTCCGCCTCTCAATGTTTTCGAATCGAAGACCGCCCGCTCGCCAATCCAATCTCACGGCGCCATCGCCCCGGTGGAATCTTCTACATCCAATGACGCCCAAACCCGTGATCCGCTCGACAATTCCTTCCCCCTGTCATCCGGATGGCCTCCGGTGATATGCTGCCATCGCTGGGAAAACCGATTTATCAAGCCAATTCAGCAAACCGATTCAACACGCAAGGGAGCAAGCGTCTATGTGGTTCCTCGGAATGGATGTAGGCACTGGCGGCACGCGCGCCGTCGTCGTCGATGGGGCAGGGAAGTTGATCTCCGGAGCCGCCGCTGAGCACGCACCTTTCAAGACCGCCCATCCCGGCTGGGCTGAGCAGGACCCCGAAGACTGGTGGCGCGCCGCCCAGCAAGCCATTCGCGGAGCCCTCGCCGCCGTCCCTCAGCCGCACCAGCCAATCACCGCCATCGGCCTCACCGGCCAGATGCACGGCGCCGTCATGCTCGATGAAAACGGAGCCGTCCTGCGCCCCGCCCTCATCTGGTGCGACACCCGCACCCAGCCCCAGTGCGACTGGCTTACTGATAAGCTCGGCTACGAGCACCTCATCGAACTCACCTGCAACCCCGCCCTGCCCAACTTCACCGTAACCAAACTGCTCTGGGTCCGCGAACATCAGCCCGAAATCTTCTCGAAAATCCGCCACATTCTCTGCCCCAAGGACTACGTCCGCTACCGCCTCACCGGCGAGTTCGCCATAGACGTTCAGGAAGCCTCCGGCACCCTTCTCCTCGACGTAACCCACCGCCGCTGGTCCAGTGAAGTCGCCGAGGCCGCCGGCATCGACGAGGCTTGGCTCCCCAAAGTCTACGAATCGCCCGAAGTCTGCGCCCGCATCAGCGAGACCGCCGCAGGGCTCACCGGCCTGGCCGCAGGCACGCTGGTAGTCGCCGGTGCGGGAGACCAGGGCGCAGGCGCAGTCGGCATGGGAATCCTCCAGCCTGGCTCCGTCTCCGCTACCATCGGCACCTCTGGCGTGGTCTTCGCCGCCACCGCCCAGCCCACAAAAGACCCCCACGGCCGCCTCCACACCTTCTGCCACGCCGTCCCCGGCCTGTGGCACGTCATGGGAGTAACCCAGTCCGCCGGCCTCAGCTTCCGCTGGCTCAAAGAAACCTTCTTCGCCGGCCAAAGCTACGACGACCTCACCGCCCCCGCCGAAAAAATCCCCGCCACCAGCGAAGGCCTCGAATGGGCCCCCTACCTGCTCGGCGAGCGCACCCCGCACCTCGACCCCCAGGTCCGCGCCGCCTTTGCCGGAATCTCCACCATCCACACCAGCGCCCATTTTGTCCGCGCCGTGCTTGAGGGCGTCGCCTATTCCCTCCAGGACACCTTCACCCTCTTCGCCGAACTCGGCATCCCCGTCAGCGGCATCCGTCTCGGCGGCGGCGGCGCACGAGGCCCCCTCTGGCGCAAAATCCAGGCCGGAATCTACGGCCACGCCGTCGAAATCCTCACCGCCGAAGAAGGCGGCGCATTCGGCTGCGCCCTCATGGCTGGAGTCGGCGCAGGCCATTGGGCCAATCTGGACGAAGCCTGCGCCCAGGCCATCGAAGTAGCCCAGCGCATCGAACCCGACCCCGCCGATGTCGCCGCCTACCATACCGGCTACGCCCAGTGGCGCAAGCTCTACCCCGCGCTCAAAACCCTGCGCTAACGCCGCGCCGTCCCCCCGCAGACACCCCCCCGTCGTGTCGGGGGACCCCACCCTCGCGCAGCAACCCCGAGCACCGGCCTTTGCTTTTCCGCGCGCTCTCAACCCACACGCCAAATCCCACCCCCTATACTCTCCAAAGAGGGTCCGGTCATGAACGTCTCCGTCTTCACCATCGGACGCTTCCATCACTTCGACCTCAGCCGCCAGATCCTCCGCCACAACCACCGCCTCCAGCTCTTCACCAGCAACCCACGCGCCAAGGTCGACAAAGATCTCTGGCCCTACTCTCATACCCGCCCCCAATTCCGCATCCCCTTCGCGATCGGCAGCCGCCTCGGCCTCGGCGACCATCTCTACTGGCTCGACGAAGCCCTGCTCAAAGACCTCGGCCGCTGGCTCACCCGATCCATCAACCCCGGTTGGACCGACATCTTCCACGCTCTCGACGGCGCAGGCCCCGAAGCAGGCCGAAGAATCAAAGCCGATGGCAAGCTCTGGATCTGCGATCGCGGCAGCACCCACATCGTCGCTCAAAAGCAGCTTCTCGACGACGAGTACGCCCTCTGGAACGTCCCCCCGCCCCAGTTCTCAGCACACCGCCTTGACCGCTGCGTCGCCGAATACGAAGAGGCCCACGCCGTCACCGTCCCCTCGCAATTCGCCAGGCGTTCCTTTCTCCAACAAGGGATCCCCGCCCACCGCGTTTTTGTCTGTCCCTACGGCGTCAACCTCTCCGAATTTCGCCCCGCCCCCAAACGCGACAAAATCTTTCGCATACTCCACGTCGGCCAGGTCACCGTCCGCAAGGGAATCGGCCACCTCCTCCAAGCCGTCGAACCCCTCGTCCGCAAAGGCAAAGTCGAGCTCTGGCTGGTCGGCGAAACTGACCCTTCAGTCGCCCGCCTGCTTCACCAATACTCCGGCATCTTCAAATACAAAGGCGTCGTCCCCCGCAAAGATCTCATGCAGGTTTACACGCAGTCCTCCGTCCTGGTACTGGCTTCCATTGAAGAAGGCCTCGCACTCGTCCAGGCCCAGGCAATGGCCTGCGGACTCCCCATCATCGCCACCCCTAACACCGGTGCCGAAGACCTGTTCACTGACGGAGTAGAAGGCTTCATCGTCCCCATCCGCAGCCCTGAAGCCATCCGCGAAAAAATCGAGTGGATGATCGACAACCCCGCCCAGCGCGATCAAATGGCCGCCGCCGCCCTCGAACGCGTCAAAACCCTCGGCGGCTGGAACCGCTACGGCGACTCCGTCCAATCCGTCTACCTGCAACTAGCCGCCCGCCACAGCAACTCACACCACGTCACTGAATAGCCAACAACTTCATCCAGCCATCCACCCCGCTGGATGCGAAAATGAACTGAATTCACAGATTGCAGGCTATTGAGAGTGAGCGGCACTCGCTGTGTTGATTCACTCTTTCACTTCTTCACTTCTTCACCGTGTCAACCACCGCGAGGTTCTATCCATGGCAGGGCGCATTCAAGATCTATCCAGGGCCAAGGTCCCGCCCGGCTTCCGCGGCCGCCCCGCCTGGTTTGTCCAGCTCTGGTGGATCGTCCAATCGCTCCTCTTTCATCCCTCCCCACAAGTCTTCTACGGCTGGCGTCGTTTCCTTCTCAAATCCTTTGGCGCGCACATTGGCCGGGGAGTCCTCATCCGCCCCTCCGTCACCGTCACCTACCCCTGGAAGCTCACCATCGGCGATTGGAGCTGGATCGGCGACCACGCCACCCTCTACACCCTCGGTGAAATCACCATTGGCGACAACGCCGTTGTCTCTCAGCATGCCTACCTCTGCGCCGGCTCGCACAACTACACCCGCCCCACCTTCGACATCTTCGCCAGGCCCATCCATATCGAATCCGAAGCCTGGCTCGCCGCCCACGTCTTCGTCGCTCCCGGCGTCACCGTCGGCCACGGCGCCGTGGTGGGCGCATGCAGCGTGGTACTCAAAGATGTCCCCGCCCTCATGGTCTGCGCCGGCAACCCCCTTCAGGTCATCCGCCCCCGGGCAACCAATGAGCATGGCGAAGGGCCCAGATGAAGATTCTCCACGTCATCCCCTCCATCGACCCAGCCACCGGCGGCCCCGCGGAGGGCCTCAAGCAGCTCTGCCACATTTACAAAATCGGCGGCCATGAAGTGGATGTGGCTTCGCTCGACTCGCCCGCATCCGTCGCCAAATTCAAATTTCCCGCCCCCGTCTATGCTCTCGGCCCCGGCTGGGGACTCTTTGGCTATGCGCCGCGAGCCGCCCGCTGGTTCCGCGAAAATCTCGCCCATTACGATGTCGTCTTCATCAACTGCATCTGGCAATACAACACCCTCGCCGCTTACCGCGCCCTCGCCAAAACAAAGATCCCCTACGCCGTCTTCACCCACGGCATGCTCGACCCCTACTTCAAAAACAATTTCCCCCTCAAGCACATCAAGAAAACCATCTACTGGCACCTCTTTCTGCAAAGAATCCTGCGCCATGCCAGTGCGGTCATGTTCACCTGCGAAGAAGAAAAGATCCTTGCCCGCCAGTCTTTCCCTCGCTACCGTGTCAACGAAACCGTCGTCCCCTACGGCATCTTCGGGCCTGACTGCGACACCGCTCTCGCCGCCGAGCAGTTCCTCGCCCAGTGGCCCATCCTGCGCGGCAAGCGACTGGCCATCACCATGGGCAGGCTCCACCCCAAAAAGGGCATCGACATCCTCATCGAGGCTTTCGCTAGAACCCTGGCGAAAGAACCCTGCTGGCATTTAGTCATCGCCGGCCCCGATAAAGACAATCTCCAACCAGGGCTGATCGCCCTTGCCACCCGCCTCGGCATTCTCAATCGCATCACCTTCACCGGCATGGTTACCGGCTCCCTCAAGTGGGGCTCCCTGGCGGCTGCTGAAGTCTTCGTCCTGCCGTCGCACCAGGAAAACTTCGGCATCGTCATCGCCGAAGCCATGGTCTGCAACCTTCCCGTCATCATCTCTGACAAGATCAACATCTGGCGCGAGGTCGTCAATCACTGGGCCGGCCTCGTCTGCGACGACACGGTAGAAGGCGCCAGTACATCCCTCGCCCGCTGGCAATCGCTTACCCACGAAGAAATCGCCGCCCTCCGCCTACGCACCCGCCGCTGCTTCGATGAGCTTTTCAACTACGACGTCACCGCCAAGCGTGCCCTCGACATCGTCGAACACGTTGCCCACCCGTCCAGGCCGCTCTAGAGGAAAATGATCCAGAGAATTCTCAAGATGCTCGGCGCGCTGGGGACCGGGACCGGCCTCGTACTCATCACCCAGCTTCTTCTTCCCCCCGCCTTCCTCCACTCCTACGGCGTCACCCTCTACGGCGAGTGGATCGTCCTCGCCGGCACCCTCAGCTATCTCTCTACCCTCAACTTCGGCATCACCACCTACGCCAGCAACCAGCTCACCATCCTCCGCAAGCGCGCTGAATTCGACCATTACCGCGAACTCCAGGCCAGCACCCTCGCCTTGCTTCTTGTCATGGTCGCCATCGGCCTCGCCCTCCTCTCCACCGTCTTCTTCCTGCCCCTCGGAAAACTCCTCCACCTCTCCGCAATCGCCCCCAAAGACATCGCCTTCACCGCATTCTTCCTCGGCCTTCAGATGCTGCTCAACATCCTCGCCGGCTACTACAACAACCTCTTCATGGTCGTTGAAAAAGCCCACCGCGGCCTCTCCTGGGGAATCGCCCGCGCCTTCAGCGCCACGCTCGTCTGCTTCCTCCTCACCCTCTTCCGCACCAACTTCCGCTATCTCGCCCTCGACCAGTTCATCGTCGTATTCATCGTCACGCTGTTGTCCATTTACGACCTCAAGCGCTGCCTCGGATCGCTCCCTCTCGGCCTCAAAGGCGCCACCTGGCACACCGCCGTCCGCACCCTGAAGCCGAGCGGCATGTTCGCCATGATCTTCGCCCAGCAGATGCTCACCTACCAGGTGCCCGTCAACATTCTGCAATGGATGCTCGGCCCCTCCGTCGTCGTCCTGTTCAACACCAGCCGCACCGTGCTCTCCAGCGCCCGACAGGTGCTCACGCCCATCACCAACGCCATCGCCCCTGAGATCACCTTCAGCTACGCCAAACGGGACATGCCCAAAATGCTCTACATCTTCCATCACTCTGAGAAGATCGTTTTCGCCGGCATCCCCATCACCAACCTTGGCGCCTTCCTCTTCGCCCCCATCATCGTCAGCCTCTGGCTCCATCGCCCCCAGCTTTTCGACCCCTGGACCTACGCCCTCATGGCCCTCGTCTCCGCCGCCATCAGCATGCGCGACCACAAGCAGTTCTTTCAGTTCTCCACCAACACCCATCAGCGGCTTTCCATCATCGTGTTCGTCGGAAACCTGCTCATGATCGCCGCCAGCATCCCGCTCGTTCGCGCCTTCGGGCTCTATGGATTTCTCTGCGCGTGGCTCGTCTCTGAAGGCACCCAGATGGCCCTCATTTATCGCGAAAACCGCAAGCTCTTTTTGAATGACCCATCCATCACCTTCCGCCCGGTGCTGAAACTCGTCACCGCGATGCTGGTGTCTTTGCCCATCTGCATGGCGCTGGTCCACTTCTCGCTTCCGCGTGGCCTATGGGTCGTCGCAGCCGCTGCCGCAGCGGGCGAAACAGCCTTGATGATTGAATCCTATTTTGTGTTTGGTCTCAAAGATGCCTGGATCGAGCTAAGACAGAAGCTGCGCCACGCTGCAAGTGGCCTCCCGGAGGGAGGCCATGATAATAGCCCCGCGTGAAGCCCGGGGAAACGGCCATAATGAAATCCATCCGTCCCGGAGGCACAGGATGAATTCCAACAGCCCCTTACTTACCCGCCCCCCAGCGCCGCCTTCACCTTCGCCAGGCTATCTCGAACATCCGCGCCGTTATCCCCCAACGCAATCGCCCGCTCAAACAGCCCCCGCGCCTGCTCCAGTTCGCCCTTGTTCCGCTGCTGCACGCCCGCCAGATAAAGCACCGTCCCCGCCTCATCCGTCGCATGTACGGCAACCAGCACCTTCGCCAATTCAGTCGCCAGGGGCAGGGAATCGGGCGTAGTATTCAGCCCATCCCGCAGCACACCGCGCGCCCCATCCAACTTGCCCGTCGCCTCATAAGCCGCCGCAAGATTCAAGCTCTGCTGCGGTGTGCGCTGGCCCTTCAGCCGCGGCACTTCCAGCAGCTTTATCACGCCGTCAAAATCCCCATCGCGCAACAGATCGCCTGAGAGCGCGTCCAGCGCCGCCGGATACTCCGGGTCCATCTGCAATGCGGCGCGCCACTCGTCCTCAGCGTCTTTGGGCGCCTGCGTCGCATCCAGCGTCGCCGCCAAAAGCAAATGCAGTTTGATATCGCGATAGCCCTCTTGTTCAGCTTGCTTCAGCGCGCCAATGGCTCCCGTCGAGTCTCCTGAAAGATCCATGCTCACGCCGAACATGAAGGTGATATGCGCAACATCCTTCTGCTTCGAATCTGTCCGCAGCGAGGAACCAAATGCATCCGCCGCGCACGCATACTGCCCTTTGTCCGCATACCACAAGCCCAGGTCGTTGAGCGCCGGCGCACCGGGCTTGCCGGCGAGCGCGGCCTTCATCGCGTCGGGCGGCGTGCAGGCCCCTTGAGAGGCTGGAGTGGAAGTCGCGTTTTGAATGGTCACGGCCTCAGCCGCGCCATAAATCGCCAATAAGAAAATGAGAACTTTCAGTGTTGCGAAAAACCGCTCTCGGAGCCGGTAACCCATGGCTTCGTAACAGGGCATGACTTCAGTCGTGCCGATTACGCGGTCCAAATGAATGTCGGGCTTTAGCCCCTGATCAGTCCGTGGTCCCGAAAATCTCGACGTCAACACTCTTTCCTCGACCACTACGGCCCCGGAGAGATATTCTTCTCCGCTCCTGGCCTCAATTCGCTTTTGCAACAGTAGTCTTCGGAGCATCCGCCACATGCACCGTGATGTCCTCGATCGCATCCGCGCTGGCTCCAATATTCGCAAACTCGGGAATGTTGACTGCGCGATTGGCGGCGGTTGCATTGTCAATCAGAATAGCAGGGCTCGAGTTCCCCTCCGCGTCAATGTGCGTCAGGTACATCTGCGTATAAGGCGAGCGCGCCTTCGACGAAAACACCAGCCAGCGGCCGTTCGGCGACCAGCTGTGCCACGAGTTCATCAGGCTCGTATTCGCCTCCAGCCGCCGCGCCGTTCCGCCCTCAGCCGGCACAATGTAGAGCTGACTATCCGGCCGCATCAGCTGCCCGTTCCTGCACTCGACAAACACAATCCACTTGCCGTCCGGCGACACCTTGGGGAAGTTGTTGCTCATCCCATTCTCTGACGCACCGACAAGGCGCTCCGCCACGCCGCCCTTGCCACCGTTGAATCGAATTCGGTACAGATCGTACTTGATCTGCGTCTCATTCGGATCAAGCGCATAAATCGCCTTCTGCTGTCCCGGCTCGCGCGGCGCCTCCGCCACTGCCCGCGCAAACACAATGTACTTCCCGTCCGGACTCCACACCCCATCCGTCTGAATGAAGTGCGGATCGTCCGCTCCCGGCAGCGCACTGCGCAGTCCCGTCGCGCGGTTATACCACTCCAGAATTCCGCGCGTCGGATAAAACACCTGCAGGAAGCGATAGTCCAGAAAATTCGTCACATAGTAGCTGTCCAGCAGCTTCTCATTCGGCCCCGCAAACGTGCTCACCACGTACCGCCCATCCGGCGAAACCTGCGACATGAATCCAACCCGCGTCGTGCCCACCTTCCCGTCTACGTTCCAATGCACCAGGTCCTTGCTGCCGATGGTCATGTGCTTTTGCACTGGAACCACTGCGTAGAGCCCCTTATCGTTCGCCGGCCCGTCGATATCCATCCCAAACGTCTTGCCGTCCGCGCTGAACGAATGGCAATTCCCGCAGGTCGGCATGTCCTTCAGAACCGTGTGGCTCTCCGCCTCGCGTATATCGCGCAACCGCCAGTGGATCAGCGGAATCGACGTAGGAGCCAGCGGAGAAACCACCCCATTCACCCCCGCAGACGGCATCAGTGGAACGTCGCGATAAAATATCGGCGCGCCCACCTCATCCTTTGACGTCGTCAATTCGATGCTCGACCGCGAGTAAGCAAGATGCCCATCGCGGTACCCGGTAATCACCACCGTCGCCGGACCCGCAACTGCCCCCGCCTGAATCGCTCGCCAAGTCTCCGCATCCGGAGTCCACGCCCAACTCGCCGCCTGTTGCGCCGTCAACTTCGGCGGCTTGTTTGAATCGGCAACGCACAGCGGATCAATCGGCCCAAGCTTCATGCGCTCGCCCTTCGCCTCCGCGTGAATCGGAGCCGCGTTGCCCGCGAACTTCACGTCGATCGTCCACGAAGTCCCTGCCGCATCGCGCCACAAAAACATAGGCGGCGTAATCCCCGGCGGAAAAATCGATCCGTTCTGCGGATAGTCGATCGAGATCGGCGAAAGAGTCTGCGGCCCATCCTGAGCGGCCTGCGCCGTCGCCAGAATCCGCTCAATGCCCAGTGTCTTCCCATGCCCCGGCAAAAAGTTGATCGTCAAAAACGCCGCAACAAAAATGGTCAGATACGCGACTGCCTTGTACTTTGTCTGTTGCGAGGCCCTGAATGCTGGAAACACTGTTCCTCCACGGAATCGCGTACTCAATATTGACGAACCAATGCGACCATCGTGCCGAGCGCACCATCGCAGACGCTAATAAAGAGCAGGGAAGCCCGCGCCCACAACCACCCAAGCATGTTTTCAAGCCAACAACATCGCTGTCAAGCGAGCACTCCGCCGGGCACAAGGGGAATTTCCTTTACAGCCAATTCCGTCAATAGAAATCTGTCATCCTGAGCGAAAAGGGGCCCCAGGCGTTTTTCAGTTCCGGGGTCCCCAGCGACAGGTCTTCGTCGCTGGGGTGGAGTTCCGGGGTCCCCGGCGACAGGTCTTCGTCGCTGGGGTGGAGTTCCGGGGTCCCCGGCGACAGGTCTTCGTCGCTGGGGTGGAGTTCCGGGGTCCCCGGCGACAGGTCTTCGTCGCTGGGGTGGAGGTGGGGGGTGGTGAGTCGAAGGACCTGCATTTGTTTTTTGTCATTCGCGGCATCAATCCGCCGCGCCCGGTTCTTGCACTTTGTTTCGCGCGCGAGGGAGGGAAACCCCAAGCCGCTACCGCTGCGCCACCGCCACCGTACTCAACGGAATCTCCAGCGTCCCCGCATGGCTCGTCGTCAAATCGTACACACCCGTCCGCAGGTAAACGTCTCCCGCCGGAGCATCGATTTCAAAGTGGAACGGAATCCCCGACTTCTCCGCCAGCGCAACCTGTTCCGGCTTGATCGCCAGCCCAATTTGCCGCGCCTCCCAGTTCAGCGGCTGGCCTGCCTGACTATAGGCAACCAGCGCCACTTCAATATGCCCGCGCTTCACCCCGTCCGGCCCCGTCACCAGTACCAGCCCATCCGTCGCCAGCGAGAACCCCACCGTGTACCGAGTGAGATTGCCCTTCAAGTCCGCATTGTCCCCAGCCCGCGCAGCACCCTCCGCCACCGCCGCCGGCGTCAGCTTCACCTTGTACCGCAGTTCCGTAAAATTCGGCATCCCGCGATCCATCAACGGACGCAGCGGGTCCGTCGCCGGCGCTGCCTCCTCCTTCGCCAGGCTCTTTGGCGTCTCCTCGTAATAAGCCCGCCGATAACTCAGCTTGTAACTCCCCACTGGCACCTTCACTTCAATCGTCCGCTGCCGCCCAATCTCCTTGTGGTCCGTCGGAGTATACGCCAGCGTGTAGTAGCGCGACCCGTTCTCAATGTCCGCCGCCAGGGCCCCCTTCATGTCATTTCCCGAATAACGCTTTCCGCCCGTCGCCTGCGCCACCGAGTCCATCCCGTTCAGGTTGTCTGCGTTCTTCCCAAGGTCGCCGCTCAGTGAAGCCGACTGCGACGCAATCACTCCCTGGAAGTTGGTCGGTGCGCCTCCCAGGATCGGGTTCTCCGCCGCGTAGAGCGTATGCGTCGTAACTCCCCGCGCGTCCACCGGGTAAATCGAAACCCGCGCATCCGCCAGCATGTCGATCGTCTTCTCGAACTTCTCCTGATAAGGGCACCCGCCATTCGACAACGCGCCCTCGTTCACCATCGCCGGCAGGCACGTCGGAAACACCCCCACAAACCAGATCAAATTCTTCCGCCCTGGAACCCCCGCCAGGTAACGCGCGATCATTTGCAGCGAATCCAGCGTCATCAGCAGCCGCTCGTTCTCCTCAAACCCCGCCTCCTGCCCTTGAAACTGTTGCAGCGCTCCAGCCATTTCTGAAAGCGTAGCGTCCGGCACCCCCCCATGCCCGTTCGCCGCCGCCGTTTCCAGAATCATGTTCGCAGCCGCATTGTTGGCATTGTCCGATTCCACCGTCGGCAGCAGTGCCGAAGTGTTAGGATTCGCCGCCAGCCGCTTGATCGCCGCCTGCAGAATCGTCGGGTCCTGCGTAAATCCCTGGATGATCCGCAGCTTCTCGCTCAGCATGAACACAGCGATGCGAATCTGCGGCGGCAGCGTCGTCAGATACTGCACCATCTCCTTGTGCACATAACTCTGGTCGCCCTCGGCCGTATTCAACGCATCCATCAGCAGAATATTCACTGAGTCGGTGGGAATCACCGCGGGCACATTGGTAAACGTCCCCGGCGGCAGCGGCGCCGCCCCTGCTTCGCCCGTCGATTTCGGCGCAAAGTTCGGCTCGAAGAAAGTAACCGTCTGCGGCTTCCCATCCTCCGTCACCTGAAAATCATCCTTGGTCAGGTTGGGAACCGCGTTCCCCGCCTTGTCCGTCACCACCACGTCCACCAGCACCGTGCGGGCATTGATTTTCAGCGTAGGCACAGGCGCTTCGTCCTCCTGTGAGGCAACCGCCTGCGCCCACAGGTTTCCGGTCAAAGGCATTGCAAGGCTCAGTACAAGGAATGCGGAAGTGCGACGTAACATGGGACTCACCTCAAACGGCCAATGCTATCACGACCTTGAAGACCTTCACCACGCCGAACCGCTCACTGCGCCGGTCCGGAAGGCTCCCAATTCGAATCGTGATCTGAAGTTGAAGGCTTGGGATTCTCGGACTGCGGAAATCTCACGATGGCGATGATTCTCGAAAGCTTTGTAACAGTGCATGACTTCAGTCGTACCGAAAACATTGCAAGAACGATCCGGGCCTTACAGGCTGCGGAAAAACTACCAAATGGCCGAAGTTTTGAAAGGGCACGGCTTCAGCCGCGCCGCAAGTGGCTGAAAATAAACGCTGGGCTTTAGCCCCCGAGGGATGTTCTTTGTGAATCTTGACTCAAAACCCGACTTTTTCCGCAGCCTCCTTAGCCCCCAGAGCCGATCTTGTCTGGACTGCCCGTCCCCCGCCAATTTAGACGAAGGTGCAAACGAGCCGGTTAGGTGAATTATTTCTGCGGCCGTGTCCCGGGCAAAGGCGGTGCTGCGGTTGCGCCAGCCGCAGGCGCAGTCCCCGGCCCAGGTGTGGGCGAAGCCGCTGGCACATCCACGCCCCCATCCCCGCTGTCCGCCGGCAATATCCGCACATCCCCGCGAAACTGGTGGTAACTCCCGAAGACAGCGTCGTTGATCGCAGTCACCGTCGGCAAATCCACCGTCTCCGCACGCTTCAACTTGTTGGTCGGATCGTTATCCGGCTGCCCTTTCTTATCCACATAAAACAGGTAGCGATGAAAGATCAGCGCCTCCGCGGTCGAAATGGACGTGCTCTCCAGCGGACAAATATGCGTCGTGCCCCCAATCTCCACCGGCCCCGTAGTCCACCACCACATCCGCTCTTCGCATCGGCAGCGACGACTCGAGATCCGTCTTCACCACCAGCCGCAGCACCGCGCCCGTCGCCGGATCGATGGCAATCTCGCCGTGATACGCAGGCACCGCCTGAAACTCGCGCATATCTCCCTTCTCTCCCCTGAAGCAGCAATAGCGCACGGAATAGTTCGACCGATCCTCCGCCACCGCATACCGAAACACCGCCAGCGGCCCCGTCGGTCCCTGCTCCCAGTGCCCCCAGCCAATCTTGCCCTTCAAAATGTCGGCCATTACCACGCCCAGCAGCGGCCCAAACACACCCCAGTTCGTCAGACCGGTCGAAACCGTAACCGAGCTTCCTTTCTTCTTCCCGTCCCCCGTCTGAACCACCTCGTGCCCATCCCGAAACAGCACCGTAGCATACGACTTGTCCAGCAAATGGAAGCCCTGGTGCGCCACAATCACAGGCTCGTTCACCGGGTACGTCACCTTCATGTCCTGGAATCGCGTAGTCGTTCGCGCAGCATAGAAATCCGGCATCTTCGACACTGTTTCCACCGCAAAATCCGCCGCCCGCGACACAATCTTGCCCTCGGTCCCCACATCCGGCCTCGCGACATTCAAAATGTCCTCCGCGGGAAGATCCAGAAAGGCCGACCCGTCCGCCAACGCCAGCAGGGCTTGTTTGGCCTTCTCGCCCGCCAGTTCGGCGCTCAGCTTTTCATACCGCGCCTTGCTCAGCCGCTCCGTCAGTTCCAGTTGGGTCAGCCGATCCGCCGCAACCCGGTCTCCAATGTTCTGGACCTCCGCAACCGTCTGCTCCAACTGCAGCACCGTCACCTTGTTCATGCCCCACGCCGGAAAAGCAATCGCCGCAAATGCCAGCGCAAGCAGCGCTTTCCTCGCGGCGACCGTCTTCTTAAGCAAAAGAGCAACGGCAACTAACATTGTTGCGCCCCAAATCCTTCAGTTTTCGGCCTTCCACCTGCTCGGTGCCCCCGGTCTCCCATTTGAGACCGGGGATAGGATGAACCCCCTGCGACCCTCCCGCCAGCGTCTGCCGCACCGCAGGTCTCTACTGACCAGTCGCATGTCCTGCCGTCAGCACCAGTTCCTGACGATCCGTTGTTGCCACCTTGTCATAGAAATCCCGCAGCTTTCCATACTCATTCGCATCCAGCAGCGTAAACCCGCGCGCCAACACCCGCGCCGTGGTAATCGAGCTCGCATCCGCCTTCGACCGCATCTGGTAAGACGCATAGTCTTCCCACTTCCACGTCGCGTCCGCGGGCGCACCCTCCAGCGAATAGCCGGAAGGGAACTCATACGTAATCTGCTCCTGCTCCTGCGCCGGATAGTGCATATCCACCGGCAGCACCCGGTCCTTGTCCGCCGGAAATGGATCGGTTTCCTTGGTGTCGAAGAAAAGCCTCGGCAGCACCATGTGGTTGCCCTTGTGGTCTGACAGCGAACCCGTCACCGGCACCACCGCCACCAGTTGCTTGTCCTGATCGTCCAGGTTTGCGATGTGGTCAATGTGCGCCGAGACGCCATTCGGAACCTCCGATTGAATCAGTTGCTCAAGCCGCTGCTTCACCGCATCCGGACCAACCCGGATCGCCAGTTGCCGCAGCGCCAGCGCTTCCTGTCCCACAAACCCCACCTTCAGCGTGCCGGAAACCTCTCCCTGCGGCGTTACCGCAAGCTTGCCCACCCGCACCATCGTATTGTCCGTATTCACCTGCAGCGGCGTAATCACCGTCTCAACCTTGCCGCCGCTTCCAATTCCCAGGCCGGCCGCGCCAGAGTGAGACCAGTGCAGCGTCTCGAAAGGCGCCAACTTCTCGCCCGGATCGAGCATGATCTCTTTCCCGTCGATCGTCACCCCAATCAGCACCGTGTCCAACTGGCTCATGTCCTGGAACTGCACGTTGAACGTCCTCAGGTTGCGGCTTGCAACGCGCAAGGGCCTTGCGTCCAGTCCAACAGTCCGTGCCAGCGCCAGGTAAAGCAGCGTGATCTGTTCGGTGTTCCCGGCCTTGTGTTCCAGCACCGTATCCACACTACCCCGCGGAACATATTCGGTTGCAACAAACGGCGGCGCATTCCGCGTGAAGTCCGTGTTCTCCAGCTTCTCCACCACCGTGTACAGCTTTTTCGCCTTGTCCAGCGGACCCGTGGCCCCCGCCGTCGCTTCCTGCGCCGTGCTCCGGATCAGACCCGTCGGCTCAATGTACTGGTCCACGTCCTTCATCCACAGCGACATCTCCTTCTGCCAAAAAGTCTTGGCGTCCGGTGCAAACGTATAGAAAAAGTTCACCTGGTAAATCTGCGCCCCGATCGGCGGCGAATAGGGCTCGTGCGGAATCGCGGGAATGTCCGTCAGGTCCACAAACCAGTTGCCCAGCCCGTCCTGCTTCACTGCCTTGCCCGGAGGCAGCACGTCTGATGCGCGCACATCCGTCATCGTCTCCCCATGATCGCCCAGAATCGCGCTGTCCGACATGCCCCCGCTGGTTCCCCCCAGGTTGCGGTCCGGAAGAAACTGCCGAGCAGGCGTAAATACAAAGTGAGCCGAGTGAACAAAATAAGGCTGCTGCACCTGCCAGTCCGGCGCGGAATTGAATCGGTCATACCGCACCTGGTAGCGGTACTCGATCACGCTCCCCACCTTCACATCCGGCATGGTAAATGTCGCTTCATTCACCTGGCTGGTCCCTGCCTTTTCCTTCAGCAGGTCCGCCGTCGTACCCGTCAGCGGCACTACCGTTCCGTCCGGCTCATAGGTCCTGCCCTCAATGGCCCCAACCTCGCCATGCCCGCCATACGCGTTGGTATCGATCACTGCATCCTCACCCGCGTGGCTCACATCCGGCGCGCTCCAGTTGTTCGACGTGCCACTGGCCATTCGGCTCGAATTGTCCCCGGTTGCATAGAACATGAAGTTCTTCCGGTAAATAATGTGAACCGTAGCCGCTTCCTTGCCCTTTTCCGTTAAAATCTTCACCCGCGCGTGATACGCCTTGAAGTTGTGGGGGTCATCGTCCTTTTCTTCCAGATAAAGAAACACCGCATCCGCACCCGGCGCCTTCGGGTCGGCGGTCATCGCCAGCTCTTCCTTCGTTGGAGCCTGAAACTGACCGAATGCCACGGCAGGAAGTGCGGAACCCGCCAAAATCGTTGCGAAAAATAGAGCTTTATGGAAACGCATACTTCTCCCCCTCAGAACTGTGCCGCCCGCGGAGCCGCGAGAAGCCACAACAAAACTACCCAGTTGGAATCCTAATCCTTTTGATTGGACCCGGTGGACCCGCCGGCGGTTATTGACGGACTAAAGATTAGGACGAAGGAACACTCATCTTGGCCGCAATCCCCAACCCGTCTTGTATCATTCGTCCTCCAAAGACGAGCCCCCCAAAAGGCACTGTCATCCCGAGCAACCGACTCACTTTAGCGAGTTACAAAAGAAATCAACTGTCATCCTGAGCGAAAGGGGCCCCAAGCGCACTTCATTTCCGGGGTCCCCGGCGACAGGTCTTCGTCGCTGGGGTGGAGTTCCGGGGTCCCCGGCGACAGGTCTTCGTCGCTGGGGTGGAGGTGGGGGGTGGTGAGTCGAAGGATCTGCATTTGCTTTTCGGCCTTTGTTCATGGGGAGCATCATGACTTGCGTCGCAAGTTACATCTAGACTGAACAAAGCCTCAGAGAGTAGCGCCGGTCTCCAGACCGGCTGTCGTGCGGGTCTCCAGACCCGCGCCTCACATCCTTTGTTCATCGGAAGCCCAGTCGAGGGATCTGCGGCTGCTTCTAGAAAAGCGGATACGACCATCCGCCCGTCTCAAGGGTGCAGGCACCATCCACCGAACCCGTCCTGAGCCAAACTCCCCCCGCTTCACCCCATTTCAAATGGCTCTTCCCACCCCTGCTGTATGATTTTTGGGTAGCAACCATCCACCACGGCTGCACCATCGATTGACTGCCGGGCAAGGCCGGGAGGGCCATGAATTCTCGTTCACCCAGTCTTTTCATCCCAGCAGTCGCCAGCCTCGCCTCCCTCCTGCTGGTTACCGCCGCGATCCTCTCCACATCCCCCTCCAAAGTCACCGCCGCCACAGCCGAACTGGCCAAAATCACCATAGACTACCCCCTCCAGGGCTCCGTCTTCCCCCCCGAAATCACCGCCCCCACCTTCCTATGGCACGATCCCGCGCCATCGGCCACCCACTGGGTCATTGAAGTCTCCGCCCAGGGCCGCTCCGAGAAAATCCGCCCCGACACAATCCGCATTGCCTCCGCCGGCGAACTCCTCCAGCGCGGCCCCATTGACACGGAAGCCGGCCCGCCCGTCGACCTCACCCCCGCCCAAGCCTCCTCCCACACCTGGACGCCCGACCCCGGCACCTGGGACAAAATCAAGAAGCTCTCCGCCAAATCCGCTGCCACCATCACCTTCACCGGCCTCGCCGACGCCGCTCCCGTCTCCTCCGGCGAAGTAACCATATCCACCTCCGCCGACCCCGTCGGCGCGCCCATCTTCTATCGCAACGTCCCTCTCATGGTTTCGCCCACCGAAAAGGGAACCATCGCCCCGCTCCCCGCCTTCGCCATCCCCCTCATCAAGTGGCAGGTCCGCGACATCGCCCAGCCCCAAAGCCACACCGTCATGGGCAACCTGCCCACCTGCGCCAACTGCCACTCCTTCGCCGCCGACGGCAAAACCATGGGCCTCGACATGGATGGCCCCCGCAACGACAAAGGGCTTTATGCGCTGGTTCCTGTCTCCAAAGACATCACCATCGCCAACAAGGACCTCCTCCGCTGGAGCAGCTTCCAGGTCGACCCCGCCGTCCGCTCCACCCAGCCCTCCGTCAAGCGCTTCGGCTTCATGTCCCAGGTCTCCCCAGACGGCCGCTTCGTCGTCACCGGCATTGGCCCGCCCAACATCGCCCACACCACCAAAAACTCCGTCATCGGCTTCGCCTCCGGACTCTCCGACCGCCTCTTTAACACCAACTTCAACGACCTTGCCTTCAACCAGGTCTTCTTTCCCACCCGCGGCATCCTCGCCTGGTACGACCGCAGCGCCCAAACCCTGCGCCCCTTGCCCGGAGCCGACGACCCCAAATACGTCCAGACCAGCGCCTTTTGGTCTCCCGACGGCAAATTCCTCATCTTCAGCCGCGCCCTTGCGCGCGATCCTTACCCCCCCGGCCGCCCCAAAGCCCTCCACGCCAACGACCCCAACGAAACCCAGATCCAGTACGACCTCTACAAGATTCCCTTCAACAACGGCCGCGGAGGCAAAGCCGTTCCCGTCCTGGGCGCCTCAAACAACGGCATGAGCAACGACTTCCCCAAAGTCTCTCCCGACGGCAAATGGATCGTCTGGGTCGAGAACAAAAATGGCCTCCTCATGCGCCCGGACAGCCGCCTCTTCATCCTGCCCTTCGCCGGTGGCAAGCCGCGCCTCATGCAGTGCAACACCCCGCTCATGAACTCCTGGCACACCTTCTCCCCCAACGGCCACTGGCTCGCCTTCTCCTCCAAGGCCCGCGGTCCCTTCACCCAGCTCATGCTCACCCACATCGATGCCAAAGGCGACAGCTCCCCCGCCATCATGGTTGAAAACACCACCCTCGCCAACCGCGCCGTCAACATCCCCGAGTTCGTCAACGTACCTCCGGGCGGCCTTGAAAAAATCGACCCCCAGGCCCTCCAGTTCTACCGTTTAGTCGATCAGGCCTTCAAAATGGCCCAGAACGACAAGATTCCCCAGGCCATTGAAACCCTCCGCAGCGCCCTCCAAGAGAACCCCGACGATGCCATGGCTCACTACAACCTCGGCACTCTGCTCGCCAACAGCAGCCAGACCCCCGATGCCCTTGTCGAATACCAAAAGGCAATCGACCTCGCCCCTGAAAACACGCTCTTCCTCGAACACCTCGGCGTCCTCCAGGTCATGAACGGCCAGCCGGAGAAGGGAATCGCCCTACTCCAAAAAGCCATCGCCCTCAAGCCCGACGCCCCCGAATACCAGTTCAACCTCGGCTACATTCTCGAAACCCGCAACGACCTCCCCGCTGCCCGCGACGCCCTCCAAAAATCCGTCGACCTGAGCGAGCACAAGATCCCCCGCTTCCTCGCCGAACTAGCCTCCGTAGACGACAAAACCGGCCACCCCGCCGAAGCCCTCCAACTCGCCCAGCAAGCCCTCGCCCTGGCCCAAGAACAAAACGACCAAACCCAAACCCGCACCCTCCAAAACGCCCTGTCCCAATACCAAAAAGACGCCGCCACCAAGCAGCCCTAGACCAGCACGGCTGCCCCCGGTCCCTCGCTTTCGGGGACCGGGGAGTGGAGGCGAAGGACCTGCATTTGCTCTCGCGGATAAGGCATGAACGTTCCGTGCCCCATTCTTGCGACTTTTTCCTGGCGCCAGGGCTGGAAAGCACAAACCCCGACCGTATCGACCGCCACCCTCCGAACGTGAGCCACATCACCGCCCGCCCCACTTCGCCCACGCTAAAGTCTCCCCAACGGACACCGCAGCCACCAAGGGGAAGCGAACCATTGATCCTGCATAAATCAAAACTCCAAATCGCCTCCCTCCTCGCAGCCATCTCCCTCGCTGTCGCCCTCACCACCGCCCATTTCAGCCCCGCTCAAGCCGCCACCTCCCCCATCACCATCAACTACCCCCTCAACGGCGCAATCTTCCCCCCGGAAATCACCCCGCCCACCCTCTTCTGGCACGACCCAACCCCCGCCGCCGCCTGGCAAATAGAAATCACCTTCGCCTCCCACGCCGAAACCATCCGCCTCACCACCCCTGGCGACCCCTTCAAACCAGGCCCACTCGACCCCCAGGCCGGCCCCGGCATCGATCTCACTCCCGACCAGGCCTCCACCCACACCTGGCAGCCCACCCCTGAAACCTGGGCCCTCATCAAGCGCCAGTCCGTCGCCGCACCCGCCACCATCACCCTCACCGGCGTCGCCGCCTCCAACCCCAACACGCCCCTCTCAACCGCCAAAGTTCAAATCTCCACCTCCAAAGACCCCATCGGCGCGCCCATCTTCTATCGCGACGTCCCGCTCCTGTTGCCCTCGCCGGAAGAAAAAGGCCCCATCGCACCCTTGCCCGCCTTCGCCATCCCCCTCATCAAGTGGCAAATCCGCAACATCGCCGAACCTCAAAGCCGCGTCGTCATGGGCAACATGCCCACCTGCGCCAACTGCCACTCCTTCTCGCGCGACGGCAAAACCATGGGGCTCGACCTCGACGGCCCGCGCAACGACAAAGGCCTCTACGCCCTCGTCCCCGTCGAAAAACAGATGACCATCGCCAACAAAAACGTCCTCCACTGGAGCGCGTTCCAGGTGGGCTCCAGTCCCGTCGCCCCCAGCCCCGACCCCACCGCCCCCTCACAAATCTCCGTCAAGCGCTTCGGCTTCATGTCCCAGGTCTCCCCCGACGGCCGCTACGTCGTCACCTCCATCGGCCCGCCCAACAACACCGCCGCCAACGCGGATAAAGTCCCCGGCTTCGCTCCCGGCATCCTCGACCGCCTCTACAGCACCAACTACAACAGCATCCAGTTCAGCCAGGTCTTTTATCCCACCCGCGGCATCCTCGCCTGGTACGACAGCGAAGCCAAAACCATGCGCCCTCTTCCCGGAGCCGACGATCCCCGCTACGTCCACACCAGCGCCTTCTGGTCGCCCGACGGCAAATTCCTCATCTTCAGCCGCGCCCTCGCCCGCGACCCCTATCCGCCCGGAGTCCCCAAGCCCCTGCACGCCAACGACCCTGAAGAGACCCAGATTCAGTACGACCTCTACAAAATCCCCTTCAATGAAGGTCGCGGCGGCACTGCCGTCCCTGTCCAAGGCGCCTCAAACAACGGCATCAGCAACGACTTCCCCAAGGTATCCCCTGACGGCAAATGGATCGTCTGGGTCCAGAACAAAAACGGCCTGCTCATGCGCCCAGACAGCCGCCTGTTCATGGTGCCCTTCGATGGCGGCAAGCCCCGCCTCATGAACTGCAACCTCTCCCCCATGAACTCCTGGCACACCTTCTCGCCCAACGGCCGCTGGCTCGCCTTTTCCACCAAGGCCCGCGGCCCCTACACCCAGCTCATGCTCACCCACATCGACGCCGACGGCAACGACTCCCCGGCCGTCATCGTCGACAACACCACCGCTGCCAACCGCGCCGTCAACATTCCTGAATTCGTCAACATTCCCCAGGGCGGCCTCGAGAAAATCGATCCCCAGGCCACCGAGTTTTACCGCCTCTTCGACGTAGCCTTCAAAGCCATGGAAGCCGGCCATATTTCCGAGGCCATCGCAACCTTTCGCCAGGCCATCACCCGCGACCCCGACGACGCAGTCACCCATTATGTTTTGGCCACCGCGCTCAGCGGCAACGATCAGGAGCCCGAAGCCTTGGCAGAGTACCGCCAGGCCTGCGCTCTCGATCCCGGCAACGCACTTTTCCTCGACCACCTGGCCGTCTCGCTGGCAATCGGTGGCGACACCGACAGCGCCATTCAGCAGCTCCAGAAAGCTATCGCCCTCTCTCCCGGCTCGCCTGAATACCGCTTCAATCTCGGCATAGTCTTTGAAAATCGTGGAGACTTCGCCGCGGCCGTCGAGCCTTTTATGCGCGCAGTTCAGCTCAGCGACAACCGCAACTGGCGCGCCTTCGCGGAACTGGCAAAAGTGTATGACAAAGCCGGCCGCGGTCCCCAAGCCGTCGCCGCCGCCCAGCAGGCCCTCGACCTCGCCACCCAGGCCAATGACCAGCGTGCCGCCGCCCAGCTCCAGGCCCTGTTAGAAACCTGCCAGCACCACGCCGCAAATTCCAAATCCCAGTAGCCTGACAGGAGCAACCGACTCGCTTTAGCGAGTTACAAAATAAATCAACTGTCATCCTGAGCGAAAGGGGCCCCAAACGCACTTCAGTTCCGGGGTCCCCGGCGACAGGTCTTCGTCGCTGGGGTGGAGTTCCGGGGTCCCCGGCGACAGGTCTTCGTCGCTGGGGTGGAGTTTGGGGGTGGTGAGTCGAAGGATCTGCATTTGCTTTTCGGGTCTGTTCATCCCGAGCAACCGACTCGCTTTAGCGAGTTACAAAAGAAATGAACTGTCATCCTGAGCGAAAGGGGCCCCAAGCGTACTTCAGCTTGGGGGTGGTGAGTCGAAGGATCTGCGGTTGCTTTTCGGGTTTTGTTCATAGGGAGCATCATGACTCGCCTCGCAAGTTACATCTAGACTGAACAACACCTCAGAGAGTAGCGCCGATCTCCAGATCGGCTGTCGTGTGGGCCTCCGAGCCCGCGCCGCCTTTCTCGCAGGGTAGACAGATTCAATTCAGGTGCTCAGAGCAGCGGCGCCATCGGATCAGGCTATTTGCGGATAGGTTCTTAGCCCCTGACGGATGCCTTCCTTGAGACAGGGACACTTGTGCGGAACTTCCCTAAGCCTTCGGCATCGCAAACACAGCCGGATCGATGGTCTTGTTCAGCTCCAGCTTTTTCACCGTCAAGGTCAACTGAAACTGGCCGCCAAAATCCAGAGCCATGCTGTACGGAACCATGAACCCCGTATCCGTCTTCTTGTAATCCGAGAAGCTGGTCGTCAGCGTCACCGGCTGGCCCTGCATCTGTGTCGTCGACGTCATCGAGTTCACCAGAAAGGTCTTTGCGTCGATCACGTACGTATAATCGAGCTTTTCCTTGGTGGTCAGCTTGATCGTGTAGCTCTTGTCGTCCTGGGCCGTCAACGCGATGGTGCTGCCCTTGGCCGCATAGTCATACAGTTGACCGCCCACAAAAATGCCGCCCTTGCCCGCGTTATATTGCTCGTCCGGCATCGGCGTCGGATCGTTTGCCCCGGCCATCGGGTTCTGCATCCAGCCGCCCTTGTCCGTATAAACCGTTATGATCTTCGACCCGTTGAACTCCGACTCCTGTTTCATGCCCACCCCGTCCAGCACAACCGTCGTGCTAGGCGCCTCGGTGCCCATCACCTCCATGCTGGCGTCTATCGACATCGACTTGATCTTGCCAATCGTGTCCTTGCCGCCCAAAGCATCCACATACTTGTTCACTACCTCGGACGCCGTCATCGTCGGAGCCGCCGCCGAGGGTGCCCCCGGTCCCTCGCTTTTGGGGGCCGGGGATACCGTTGCCGGCGTCGCAGCCGGAGCCGCAGCCGGAGCCTGTGCCAAAACCGATGCTGCGCCAGCCAAAGCAGTAAACGCGAGAATTCCAAGAGTGATCTTCTTCATACCAACCTTTCGTATCTTCCAGCGGAGAGTCTTAGAGCGCGACATCAGCCTCAGCGAAGCGGTCCCGTCCTTACCTATCAATACGAGCCCGCCCGCCGCAAAGTTCCACTCCATGCAAACTTCTCATCCAGTCCCGGCCTAACTAAATGCACTGTCATCCCGACCGACCAAAGGGAGCGGAGGGATCTGCGGTCCCTCGCTTTTGGGGACCGGGGAGGAAGTTGAGCATCCACTTGGGCCAGCCTCTCTGTTGGGAACCCCGCGGACAGACGGAACCTTCACCGCGACCCCATGCGGCCCCCCAACAACCCCATCTCCCACCCCCCCTGCCAAACCACAAACCCACCCCCAAAAATAATCTCCCGAGATTTGCAGTTTAATTCGCCGAAACGTCCACACTGGATTCATGAGCGCCAAAAGAGACCCCAACACCCCGCAGATCAGCAGACAAAACCGACACCCCCCCATCCCCCCTAACCCTATTTGGCGAGGTATATTATTGAAAAAGAACGTGTTAAGCGCGTTTCACCCGTCGCGAAACGGACCAAACCCGGAGATAACCCCACAAAAACCGAAGAAAAATCAGCCTTTTTCGTCGCAAATCGTCGCAATCCGCCCACCACAGCGAGCCGCCCATCACCCGCCCAAATATCTCGCCCTTGAAACATGGGTCGCACGAACCCCATGCGAGCCTCCCGCGAACGTTCGCCCACCGCGGGTGTTGTACCCTTGAATCCAAGGGGAACCGGCAATGCGCATCCGGCGGGAATTGTGTACGAGGGGAATTCTGCTGGTAGCATGTCTCGGCCTCGCCGCAACCGCGCACGCCGACTGCAACGGCCCGCAAGTCCTCACCGCCGCTCTCCGCGCCCACCCCACCACCAAGAACGCCGTCCAACTCGCCGACTGGTTCGGAAGCCACAATCAGTTCGAGTGCGCCGTCACCACCCTCCGCGCCGCGGAAAAGAAAGACCCCAACTCCGCCCAGCTTCACTACCTTGAGGCCCTCGCGCTCGTCGGTGCCGGACAGCCCGCCGCCGCCGTCCCGACCCTCCAGCAGTCCATCCAACTCGAGTCCGACGTCCTCAAGCCCCACCTGCTCCTCGCCAATCTTCTTCAAGCCGCCGGAAACACCGCCGAAGCCGAAGCCGAGTGGAAAAAAGCCCTCGCCATCGATCCCCACTCTGAAATCGCCCTTCAGGATTTCAGTGCCGCCCTGCTCGCCCGCAACGACTACCCTGCCGTCGTCGCCCTCCTGCAGAAAGCCCCACGAACCGAGCCCCTCGCGCTCCATCTCGCCGAAGCCCTTGAAGACCTCAAGTACCTCGATGAAGCGAACGAGGTGCTGCTCGCGGCCATGAAACTCGCCCCGGATTCTCTGCACCTGGCCATCGCCGAATCCGTCGTCCTCATCAAGCAGCGCAACTACGATGAAGCCGTAAAGCTGCTTGCCTTCGCCTACGAAAAACACCCCGACGACCGCCAGGCGCAACTCCAGTACCTCCGCATCCTCGTCTTGACCCAGCACAATGACCGCGCCCGGCCTCTGGGCCTCAAGCTGCTCGCCCAAACCCCGCACGACCCTGAAGTCCTCTACCTCAACGGCATCCTCGACCACGCCGTCGGCAATGACGCCGACTCCAAGGCCCACCTGGAAGAAGCCGTCGCCCTCGTGCCTGACTTTTTCAACTCCCAGTTCCATCTCGGCGTAGTTCTCGTCTCCCTGCACGAATGGCAGGAAGCCAAAGATCATATCGAAAAGGCGATCGCCCTCGGCGACGACGATCCCAAAGCGCACTTCGAGCTCTCCATGGCCCTCAACGGCCTGGGCGACCACGATGAAGCGCGAAAGCAGATTGAGCTCTATCAAACCAGGAAGAAGGCTGAAGAGGACGACCTCGAAGCTTCTTCCCATGCCGCCCTGGGCGACCAGCAGTTGCAGGCCGGCAACGCTCAGCAGGCCGTTGCCAACTATCGTCAGTCCTGCGAGCAAATGCCGAACAATGCCATCTACCACTACAAGTTCGCCGTCGCCCTCGATACTGCCGGCGATACCGACGGCGTTCGCGCCCAGTTGGAACTGGCGGTCAAGCTCGACCCCCAGTTGGCGCCGGCGCAACGCAAGCTCGGTTTGCTGCTCGCCCGAACCGGTGAAGCGGATGGTGCTGTCGAGCACTTCCGGTTGGCCGTCAAGGCCGCCCCCGCCTGGGTCGACGCCTGGATCAACCTGGCCGCCGAACTCGCCGTGGAATCCCATTTCCCCGAGGCCCGCGAAGCTCTTGCCACTGCGCTCCGAATCGAGCCTGCCAATGCTCAGGCCCTCAAATTAAACGATCGGCTGGCGCACGATCCCGCAGCCCAGCAAGCCCAGCCGTAATTGCCCCTCCTGTCCTCACCATGGGACAATGAACCCCAGGACATGTCGATGTCACCCCTCACTTCCCGCTGGACTCGCCGGACGCTTCTGCGGTCCTTCTTCACAGCATGTGCATCGGCTATCATCCCGCGCAAACTGCGCGCTGCGCTGCCTGAAAAAGTAGCGCAACTCAAGCCGTTCTCCCGCTTCACCGATGTCGCAGAGAGCGCCGGCCTCACCGCAACCATGGTCTATGGCACGCCCGTCGCCGTTACCTACATAGTGGAAGAGATGGGCGGCGGATGCGCCTTCTTCGACTACGACAACGATGGTTGGATGGACATCTTCCTCCTCGGCGGCCGCAAGCTTGAAGGGGTCCCTGCCGGCGCTTCCAACCGCCTCTACAAAAACAACCGCAATGGCACCTTCACCGATGTCACCCAGAAGGCCGGCCTGTGGGATTGCGGCTGGGCGGTTGGCGTCTGCGTCGGCGACTACAACAACGACGGTTTCGAAGATCTCTTCGTCACCTACTACGGCCAAAACAAGCTCTATCGCAACAATGGCGACGGAACCTTCACCGACGTCACCGCAAAAGCCGGACTTCTGCATGAAGGCATCCAGTTCGGCTCCGGCTGCACCTTTGTCGACTACAACCGCAACGGCCACCTCGATCTCTTCGTATCCAATTACGTGGATATCGACCTCGCCACAGCCGCCAGACCCTCCATGGAGATCCCCAACTGCAACTTCCAGGGCATCCCCGTCGCCTGCGGGCCAAAGGGCCTCAAGTTCTCCCGGCACCACCTCTACCGCAACAACGGCGACGGTACGTTCACCGATGTTTCAAAGGAGTCCGGCATCGGATCCATCGAGCACTCCTACGGCCTCACCGCCGTCACATTTGACGCCGACGACGACGGATGGCCCGATATCTATGTTGCCTGCGATACAACGCCCAGCCTCCTCTTCCTCAACAACCATGACGGCACCTTCCGCGAAGAAGGCCTCATGCGCGGCGTCGCCATCAGCCCAGACGGGCAAGACATGTCCGGCATGGGCATCGGCGTCGGCGACTATGACCTCGATGGGCGCCTCGACCTGCTCAAAACCCACTTCCAGTTCCAGCCCTCCGGACTCTTCCACAACAACGGCAAAGGGGAATTCGAAGATCGCGCCATGGCCGCAGGCATCTCCGGCGACCGGCAGTTCGTCAGTTGGGGCGCCGGCATCGTCGACCTCGACAACGACGGCTACCCCGACATCTTCTGGGTCGCCGGAAACATCTATGCCGAACTCGAGCGGGCCAATCCCATGTTTCCGTACAAATGCCCCCGGGTCCTCTTCCGCAACCGGGGCGACGGCACATTTGTTCGGCTGGGTGTCGAAGCGGGAGAGGCAATTGCCGCCCGCCACGTCAGCCGCGGCTGCGCCTTTGGGGACTTTGACAACGACGGGGACCTGGACATCGTGATCATGAACCAGAATGAGCCCCCCTCTCTGCTTCGCAACGACGCTCCCAAAGACCACCACTGGCTGAAAATCCGTCTGGAAGGGACCAGGAGCAACCGCAGCGCCATCGGAGCCAAGGTCCTGGCCCGCTACGGCGGCAAGGTCCAGGCCCAGGCCGTCCTCAGCCAGTCCAGCTACGTCTCCGCCAACGATCCGCGCCTGCATTTTGGCCTCGGCCCCGAGACTCAGGCCGACATCGAGGTCTATTGGCCGTCAGGAGCAGTCGAGAAATTTCCCGCGCAAGCTGCGAATCGCCTCGTAACCATCCTGGAAGGCAAGGGAATCGTCCCCGGAAGACCATTTTCCGCCACCTGAGCCGGGCCCCGCCCAGCCCACCAGCCCGTCCTGCTCCGTGCTGCATCCCGACCCCTCGTCGGTAACTCGCATCGGATTGGCCATTTGAAGCCCAAAAATCGCCAAGATTAAGGTTCCGTGAATGGATGTTTTTTCCACAGGTCCAATATTGGTCAGCACCGTTCGTGTATTCCCCGAAACTGTAGCCAAATAAACACTTAGACAACGGTTTTACTAAACGGTTTTAGCGCAATCTAGTAAATTGCTTTAGCGAAACACAAAGCCGGTCAAGAAAATGCTTGCGTGCCCCATGTTTTATGTGATATCGGTACCAGGATTCACAAATACAGTTCGCGGGCCACGTCTAGCCCGGAACGTTGTACGAAAGCACCTTGCCTGGGTCACAAGAATATCGGACTGAGTCACGTTGGCTGGGTCACAACAAGAATGCATTCAGGAGGCAACACCAAATGTTTCTAAGCAATAGCAAGGCCTCGAGCTCAGGCTCGAAGTCAATCTGGCGCAGGGGAGTTCCATGGCTGCTCATACCAGTCCTGTTCCTTTCCTTTGCCATCGCCCATGCGCAGCAGTTGACTGCCACGCTGAGCGGTACCGCCACCGACCAGACCGATGCCCGCATTCCGGGCGCATCCGTCCTGGTCGTAAGCGACACCACCGGCGACAAACGCGACAGCAAGGCTGACAACGACGGATTCTGGTCCGTAACCGCTTTGCCCCCAGGCACCTACACCGTCACGGTCTCGTCCAAGGGCTTCGCCTCCTGGAAGGAAACCGGGATTCTGCTCAACCAGGGCGACTCGCGTACCGTCCCCAACATCCACCTCAAGATCAGCTCTGACGTAACCGCGGTCACAGTGGTTTCTGGCGCGGATGCTGAAGTCCCGACCGATACGGCGGAAATCAGCTCAACACTCAATAACGAACTGGTCGATTCGGCCGTTCTCACTGGGCGCAACGCGGCAGAACTCATCAAGATGATGCCTGGCGTCACCTTTAACAATGGCGGCAACGCCGGTTCGGCATACAACAGCCAGACCACAGGCACAAATAACGGCCCGGCCGGAAACTTCTCGGCCAACGGCACTCAGCCCTACGGCTCAACCGCAGTCATCCTGGACGGCGCCAACCTGATCGATCCGGGCAATGCCGGAACGCAGATCGCCAACATCAACCAGGACATGACGGACAGCGTCAAGTTCCTGTCCGCCTCCTACGGCGCCGAGTATGCAAAGGGACCCGCGATTCTTCAGGCCTTCAGCAAGAGCGGCGGCCAGAAGTTCCACGGCGAAGCCTATCTGTATGCGCGTAACACAGCGATCGGATATGCCAACGACTGGTACAACAAAAACCAGCAGCTCAACAACGGTGGGAAGAATGTCCTCACCCCGCAGAGCTTCTATTATGTCGGCGGCAACATCGGTGGACCGATCTCCTTCAAGGGCTTCAACCGGAACAAGGACAAGTTGTTCTTCTGGGCCGGTTACGAAAAGATGATCCAGCACCCCTTCAACTCCCCCGTGGAAATGAACGTTCCCACTGCGGATCAGTTGGCGGGTAACTTCAACAACCCCGGCATCCCGACGGCCATGTATGACCCGTCGAACGGCAGCGGCGTCTATGCGCCTGCCTATGCGTTGCCTTGCAATACCAACGACGGCTGGCAGGGTTGCAGCAGCACCGATTCACCCTGGGGTGGACACGGTGCCGGCACAGTCCCGAACCTGAAGCCCTACTTCGACGCCAGCGGCGTCATCATCACCAATCTCAACCCGGCTGCCAACCAGACTCCAAACGCGGGCAACGGCTACAACAACTATGGGTACGCCCCCAACACTCCCACCGATCGCTGGGAAGCAACGGGCAAGGTTACTTACGCCTTCAACGACAACAACAAGCTGTGGGGTTCCTACACCTACCAGACTGAAGGCGATTCTCATCCTCTGTCCATCTGGTGGGCGCCTGAATGGGCCATTCCGTACCCTGGCAAGCCGCAGGGCACTGAGACTGCAAAGGTCTACCTGGCAAACTACACCCACGTCTTCAACGCCTCCACCACAAACGAGTTTGTCTTCTCGTATGCGGAGTTCGTGAATGACAACAAGCTGACCAATCCCTCGGCAGTCAACCCCGCAACGCTGGGCTTCCCTGTCCAGAGCCTCTTCGCTGGAAAGACCCAGGACGAGATCCCTGGCTTCACCGGCGGTTGGGCCTCAGGCCTCACGGAAATCGGCGAGCAGTCGTTTGATGGTGGTATCTACGGCAAGAACACCTTCGGCAAGACCGCCAAGGCCCCTGCCATCACTGACAACTTCACCAAGATTGTCAAGACTCACTCCATCAAGGCCGGCTTCTACTGGGATACCTCAGAGAACCTCCAGTCCGACTCCAACGGTCCGCCGAACGCTTACTCGGGCCTGTTTGACGTTGAAACATGGGGCTCTTCGTCCACTTTGAACGTTACCCTTGACCGCCTGATGGGCCGCAACCAGGTCTACTCCGAACGCAACGCAATTCCAACGCCGGACGTTGAGTGGCATCAGTGGTCTATCTGGGCCCAGGACTCCTGGAAGGCAACTCCCAAACTCACCGTCAACCTCGGTCTTCGCGCCGACCACGAAGGTCAGTGGTATGACAAGCTTGGCGGTGCCCAGGTTTGGGATCCCGCTACCTATGTCAACACCGCTAATCCGCCGGCCAACACCGGTCTGGTTTGGAATAAAACCCTCTCCAGCATTCCGGTCTCCGGCTGGGGCAGCCAGTTGTTCCTCTACGATCCACGCCTGGGCGCTGCCTATGACGTATTCGGAACGGGAAAGACTGTCATCCGCGGCGGTTTCGGAACTTACCGTTACCAGCTCTCTGAAAACGACGGCGGCAGCGCGATGACCGGCCCGTTGGGCGCTTATGAATTCGGCTCTGGCGGCCAGTCCAACGGCTTCTATGGCTACGGTATTACCGGTGGCCTGTTGAGCCAGGGTCCTGGTGCTGCCCCAACACAACTCAAAACCCCTGCCGGATTGAATCAAACCGGCGCCGGCGTTAGCGTTTCCGCGGATGCTTTGGGAGACAACAAGGTTCCGTATGCAAATACTTGGAGCTTTGGTATTGCCCAGGCGCTGCCTTCGCACACCGTTGCCCAGGCTTCCTATGTGGGCAGCCAGAGCCATAACCAGTACGAGAGTTCGGGACCGAACGATGTCAACGCGGTTCCCTACGGCGCGTACTTCAAACCCGATCCACTGAACGGCCAGTTGGAGAACCCATCCCCCATTACTGGGACTGGTCTGAACTCGCAGGACTACAGGCCTCTGCAGAACTACGCAGATGTCACTACGCTCACTCATGCTGGTTACGCCAACTACCACTCCTTGCAGGTTGCCGCACAGAAGCAGTCGGGCAATCTGTTCATCTTCACCAACTTCACGTTCGGCAAGGTGCTCGGTACCCGCGACGGCGATTCCTCAAACGGAAACGGGAACGGCGTTGCAACCGATCAGTTCAAGCTCAGCAACGACTACGGTCAGCTTGCTTATGACCATACAAAAACCTTCAACGTGTCGTTCAGCTACAAACTGCCGACTTTCATCCACAACAACCTGTTGCTGGGTGAAGCAGTCAATGGCTGGCAGGTCTCGGGTTACACCACCTATGAGGATGGTTCCCCCTATCAGGCCAACGTTGCCAACATGAACGCAAATTACCTCCAACTGAAGGATTCGTCCGGTAAGATCCTCCAGGACTTCACCATGCCTTCTGGATTGCAGACGCAGTCCATTTCGACATCCACCTGGTTCGGTACGGGCCACATCAACAACCTCATGCCTGTTCTCACTTGCGATCCCAGACACTTCGTCAAGAAGTATCAGGGGCAGCGCTTTGATCCAGGCTGCTTTGCGGCGCCACTCGGCCCCACTGCTACCACATTCGGACAGCAGGGGCAGCTGATCTGGCCTTACATCAAGAACCCTGGGTACTTCGGCAGCGATCTGGCCATCTTCAAGGCCTTCAAGATCACCGAGTCGCAGCGGTTTGAGGTTCGCATCTCGGCAACCAACTGGCTGAACCATCCGAACGGTCAGTTCGGTGAGTCTGGAACAGCCGACAATCAGTTGCAATTCCTAGGTGTCCCAGGCGCAAGCATGGTCCACAACTCCAACGCATCCACCACCGGTGCCCCGCTCGACAAGTCGGGTTATCGCTGGATGCAATTCGCTGGTAAGTACTACTTCTAAGAAGCTTTGGAATAGTACAATGAGAGAGGGGGTGGCATACCGCCACCCCCTCTTTTTTGTTATGCGGATTCCCCTCTCCTTCCTCCAGAATTTTCGCGTCCTCCTTATCGCGGCCGTTGCGTTCAGCACCGTCTCGCCGGGTCAGCAGCAATCATCCTCGCCAATTCAGTTTGAGCTCAGGAAACTTCCGTTTCATCTCTATAGTGACGAAACACCTGCGAGAAATGCGCCCGAGTCCATGGCTGGCGGGCTGGCTATATTCGATTACAATGGCGACGGTCGCCCCGACGTTTTCTTCACCAACGGCGCCAACATTGCAACGCTCAAGAAAGACTCGCCCAAGTACTCCAACCGTCTCTTTCGCAATGACGGAAACGGCGTCTTTACCGACGTAACAGGACAGGCCGGGCTCGCCGGAACAGGATTCGACATTGGCGCCGCAGTGGGAGACTACGACAATGACGGCCACCCGGACCTGTTTGTCACCGGCGTTCACGGGAATACCCTCTATCACAACAACGGAGACGGAACATTTACCGATGTGACGAAAAAGGCCGGCCTTGACCAGTCGAACGATCCGGAATATGGTCCGTTGTGGTCAGAGGCTGCTGCGTGGGTCGATGTGAACAACGACGGCCTGCTCGACCTGTTTGTGGTCAATTATCTGCAGTGGACTTACTCCGATAAACCGCTCTGCATCGCGGAAGGGATCGCCGACTATTGCCATCCGCGCTTCTATAAAGGTCAGCCCAACCAACTCTTCCTCAACCAGGGAAATGGCACATTCAAGGATGTCTCCAAGGAGTGGGGCATCCGCGACCACGTAGGCAAGGGGATGGGTGCAGGTGTCGCCGACTACGATCTGGATGGCAAGCCAGACATCTTTGTGACCAACGATGCCGAATACAACTTCCTCTTCCATAACCTGGGAAACAAGTTCGAAGAAGTAGCCTTCCAGACGAATGTGGCGCTCACCGAAGACGGTGTGTTGATCTCCGGCATGGGCCTTGATTTTCGCGACTACAACAACGATGGCTATCCGGATATTGCATACGTCGCTCTCAAGTCTCAAACCTTTCCGATTTACATGAATACCGGAAAAGGCGACTTTGTTGAAGTCACCACGCCAAGCGGAATGCGCGCGGAAAGCATGCACTCATCCGGCTTTGGCGCGGCCTTCTACGACTTCGACAACGATGGCTGGAAGGATCTCTTCGTCACTCGCGGGCATGTTGCATGGCACGGCCCGCCCGGAAGCGTCATCAGTCAGCCGAATATCGTATATCGCAACCTTGGTGCAAGCGGGAAATGGCAGGCACTCACCGCCGAAGCCGGCTTCACTGAAGCCACCACCGGCCGGCATCGCGGATGCGCCTTCGGAGACCTGGATGGCGATGGGCGTGTCGACGCCGTAACGACCGGGCTGGATATGGATGCGGAATTGTGGATGAATCGGAGCCCGCACCCTGGTCATTGGCTAGACATTGCGCTCCACGGCGTCAAGAGTAATCGCGACGGCATCGGAGCGCGGATCAAGGTAGTGACCAAGGCGGGCGCGCAATATAACCACCAGACTTCCAGCGTGTGCTACGCGTCTTCCAGCCTGGGACCCGTGCATTTTGGACTGGGAACAGAAACTAAGGCGACCACAGTCGAAATTACCTGGCCAAGCGGCATCGTTCAAACCATGCAGAATGTTGCCGCGGACCAGACCGTGAAGGCGACGGAGCCAGTCTCCACTTCACCCGCCGTAAAGTAAGTTTCAGCCGCTTCAAAATCCCCCGGCCTACTTATCCCGTGGTCCTGCCTGTTGCTGCCTGGCCTGAATCTGCGCAACTATCGCACGCTCCCGATCGCCATCGGCGGGACGGTGGAGTTTGTAGTAAAGCGGCGCCAGTTCTACATGGGGATCAAGCCAATCCGGGTCGTGCTTTTCCAACTCTTCCAGAGTAGCAGCGGCCTCCGCACTCTTGCCTGTCATTGCATCAAGCTTGGCCAACTGCAGCCGCGCCAGGGGAAGCCCCGGGTTCAGCTCCAATGCAAGTTCGAGAAGCGGCCGGGCACTTTCGAAGTCGCGCTGTTTCATCCGCGTAACTCCCAGATAGAGGTTTGCCATGGCATCCCTGGGATTCTGGTGCAGCGCAGCTTGAAAGTCAGGCACAGAGGTATCCGTGTCTCCCAATGCATCGCAAGCCTGGCCGGCCAGCGTATAGAGCCCGGGAAAAGTCGGATCAATCTTCAGGGCAGCCTCCGTGTCGGAGCGCGCCTCGGCAAACTGGCTTCTCTGCATGCGCTCGGAAGCGGCAATAAAATAGGCGTCTACCGACCGCGTTGCTTTGGCCACCTTCTCCATACGCGGCAGCCCTTCCAGACCCTTGCCGGTTTCAATCAGCGCATAGCCGTAAACATACTGGAAATCCATGTCATTTTCGTGTCCGTTTTCCATGGGGCCAAGTAGTTTGGCTGCCTCGGCTACCTTGTCCACCTTGATGTCCGTATAGGCAAGCAAGACGGCGGCACTCACATCCGAAGGCCGGGCCGCATGCACTATCTGAAAAAGATCGTGCGCATGTTGCACATCGCCTTTCTTGTAGTAGGCCAGGCCCAGGTTCATGCGCACAGCCGTCTTGTCAGGCGCTACATCCAGAGCTTTTGTATCTTCCTCAATCGCGGCATCGAGTTGGCCATCCGCGGCTAGAGCCGACCCCAGGTTTGCACGCGCTTCCCCCAGGCCCGGCTGCATCGCAAGCACTTTGCGATAGTCTTCGATTGCTGTTTTGTAGTCGTGGTGTTGCTGAGCTGAAATGGCCGCGTTCAGCAGCGCATCCGAACTGGCCGTTGGACGCTGTTTAGGAACTTGTCCCGTCGCAACCTGGAGGGCTAAAGAAATCGATAAAAAGCAGGCAAACCGCATGGGTATCAGGATAGAACATCCGCGCCCACCACGCCCACAAAGCGCGCCGGCGGTGCATTGCTGAATCCTCCAATCAAATCGCTCAGGCACTCCGCTCCTCAGCGAGTTGGCTACGGCTTCTCCATGGTACGGAAGTTGAGAATCTTTACGTTCGAGCCGAAACGCTTGTAATCGCGAAACTCGATGGTGTTCAGAATTGCTTCGCGGCGTCCCTCCAGAAGGCTCACTTCAGCGCTGATCGGCATCAGGTAGTCATGGGAGTTGATGGAAACATAATCGTAGTCCACCGTAATCGCCGAGGCGTGCGTGGGAAAGTCCTTGGGCAGATCGTCGGCAATCAGTGTGATGCGCCGAACGCTTCTGGTGGCCGCGTCAATGAAGACCTTGCCATGGAAGCTGACGGTCGGCTCCAGCCCGTTCGATCCCCGAACGCTGTACGCGGAGTTCTCCTTCGCCACTTTGTACTCGAAGACCTGTACCGTTCCCGAGCCAAGCGTGTCGGTCTCCTTCCACTTGAAATCCGCCTTGGCTGAGGGTTCAAAGACCGCCCCCAGCACGCCGCCAAACTCGCCAGTTGATGTGGGCCCTTTGATTGCCTCCGGGTCAGTGCTGGCAGCGGGCCGGCCATCTACTTCGAGCACCGAGCGTGCTTCCGCCTTGTCGCGATAACGCAACAACTCGCGAATCGTATCCCTGTGCTTCCAGCTTCCTCTTCCGCTGGGGTCGAGCGACCGGTTGATCACCTCAATGCACATGAAATTCGGCAACCCATTCTTGTACCCCAGAGCCCGCTCCCGCGAGTCAGCTATCAAGGTCTGCATCTCCTCCGGAGTTGGCGGCGGCATCGGGTTTGTCGAGGCCGTAATGGACAACTGCCCCGGCACATCCGGTGCAATGTCCAGTGTGGGAGCAGTGTCAACCACAGGCGCTCCGCTTCCTCCGTGTCCAGGGCTTTCCGCCACCCCGCCTTGCCCAGGTTGACCATCCACCGTGAAGGCAATTTCCTGCACCGCAGTCTCGCCTCCCTGGGTCATCATAGCCTTAACTTTATACTCGCCGGCAGAAAGGGACTTCGTCTGAAATGTGGCCAGGTAGGGAACCACCGCGTCCTTGGCTCCCATGCGAAGAGAGAGCGGCGTGCGACGGCCTGCCTTGCCGTTGTGGATTACCTGCATCTCAAATGTCGGCGCGTCCGTGGCCTTGGGGTCGGGGTGCAGAATGAGGAACAGTGAGACCGTTTTCTCCTCATGGGGAACCGTAGCTGAGAGATTCGGGATGACTTTACCGGTTTCGTAGTGCAACGGCTCCAGCGGGTCCGCATCCTCGTTGAACGTATCCATCTTGCGCACCAGCACAATGTCGCTCAACGCCGGTCCGCTGGGTGTGGATGATATCTCGAACGGAATCCGCTGTGCGCTTATCTTGTCGCCGTTCTGGTCCGCCACCGCTACTTCCAGCGTGTATTTGCCCGGAATCTCCATGAAGTGCCGTTCCATCGTCACGGCCATCGACTTGTCCCGATCCAGCGACTCAAGTGCGCCGCGTCGCGCCAGATTTTCACTGAAGTGCTCAATGATGGTGCCGGCGCTGTCCTTGATCTGGGCCACAATGGCCACCTTCGCCGAATAGAGGTTGGTATGCACATCCTCTTTCACATCCAGGCCAGAGAAGGGAACCTCTACAGCGACCGCATTTGTATTGCCGTCCGGCAGGTTGCCGAAACGCAGAATCGATGCGTTGAACTTGAAGTCCGAGGGAAGTTGCGCTTGCTCCAGACTCTTTAGCAATGGCGCTTCGAACGGGCGAATCCCGGACGCCGATCCCGGAGGCAGCGAGAAGTAGCCGGTCTTGGCCTGCACCTTCAGCCCCGCTTGCAGCGGTTTGATCTCAATGGTTCTGAATTTCCCGTCGTAGTTCTGCGGCGGCGGAATATACGACGCCTCGTAGTAGGTAGACATGTCCTGAACCATCTGGTTCAGCGGCCCCTTCACATTCAACTGCGCGTCAATGTATACGCCTCCGGTGTCCTTTGACAGGTCCGACATCGGGCTCTTGATCTCAACCGTCCGGTTTGGATCCTCATTGTTGCCACGCGCAAAGTCGGTCATCTGTGCCAGGTCCTGTGCCGGTCCCCATTGCGGTCCTGTTGCCGACGGCGTGCCCGAAATCGGCGCGCCACCCTCTTGCTGCGCCGGTATTGCAGTGTCGCCGTGCGCGTCGACTACAATTGGCCCCGGATTATACGGCTTCTGCCCGTTCAGCATGGCGTTTTCCACTTCACGCCGTCCCGCCAGGTTCATCGCGTCCAGATCCACCGTATAAATGGTCACTCCCGCTTTGGTCGCCGCGCCGGCAATCGTATTCAGCATCTCCTTTGAGCCGGAATCCATCAGCTCATTCAGCGTGAAATAGATGATCGCCTTTCGATCCGTCACCTGCTGCTGTGCGCGCACCAGGGCCAGCAACCCGGCCAGTGATCGATCCGCGTGCTGGTCCTGCACAATCAACTGCGCATCTTCCATCGCCTTCACCAGCAATTGCGCTCTGGCCCGCTCCTTCAGGTCGACATGCTGGCCGGCTTTGTCCACACCCGTCTGCGCAATCGTAATGAGAATCCTCTCGGCCTCGGTTGCAGCCTTTTCTCTCACCACCGCGGCAGGGTCGTTGACGATATTCACCCCCTGGCTCAGCGTTGAAACCAGGTGCGTCGCCTTGCTGTCCGTCGCCAGAGTGACAGCTTGCTCAATCGCGTCCCGATCTTCCGTATAGGGCTGCAGCAGCCGCAGCCGTGCTCCCACATTCATCACCGCAAACGAGTAGCCCTTCATCGGCAGAGCCTTCAAAATCTTGTCCGCCATGATCTTCGCGCTCTTTGCCAGCGGACCTTCAAACCGATCGAACACAATGGTGACCATGTGGCCCGTGTTTTCATCTCCACGAACCAGCCGGAACTGATTCAGCTTTACCGGGGTGCCGTCGTCTGTCACGGCAAAGTCTTCCGCCTTCAAATCCAGCACCGGCTTGTGCTTCTTGTCATGGACGACCAGGTCCAGAGAGACCTCATCGACATTGGTGCTCAAAGTCGGGGTCTGATCAGCCGGCTGCTGCGTGGGCGCTGCGGAGGCCGCGGTTTGTCCATGTGCGGAAGTCACCAGGAAGAAAGCGAGCAACATTGGGAACAGAGATGCTGAGGTCGCCCTGCATAACTCCGGTCCCAGGTTGGAACGTACATAGCTAATCATGCGGAATCCCGATTTCTTTCGCGGTAGGGGGAGTTACCGCTCAGTTTGCTTCTGCCCGAAAAACCTCCCGCCGTTCACGGAGGCGAAATGCAGCCTGGCTCTTTGTTAGGAATTGTATCCGGTTTGTATAACGATGCTCACCATGTTTTTTCGTCGCTCCAGCACCGTGGAACCCTTTTGGATGGCCTGAGGCGAATCGCCGGGACCCCGGAAATAAATCGTTTCATCTTGTCGTTCCTGTTTTCCTCCACCGCCGCCCCTTCCCAGCACCCGGCAACCCTTATCCACGGTGTCCTCAATTCGTCCTTGACAGGTTCCATCAGGCAAGTACACGTGATGCAGGTCACTTTTTCATGAGGTCCCTGATTGATAGGGTTTCGAAGTGTAAGGTACATTCTCGGCATTCCAGGAAATCCCCACGCACAGCCTCTTGCAGCGAACTCAGGCGATGGCCGCGCGACTCGATTCCTGAACCACCGATCGGGAGAGTTGATGAAACGGATGCTTTGGGTCGCGGCAATCGTTCTGCTCGCGGCTGGCCTTGCGCCGTATCGCGGAGTCGATGCCGCCGGACCCGCTGGCCCACCAATGACCTCTCCGGTCGCAGCCGGGGAAATCCCGGAATACCTGCGCCCGGTGGCAATGGATGAGCCGGCCGCCGCCACCCCTGCCCTCATCATCGACATCCCCGCCAACAACACCATCTACCCCCCAGACATCATTCCTCCGCAGTTCACCTGGCGCGACCAAAACCCCGCTGTTACCGTCTGGCGTGTGGAAATCGTCTTCGCCAAAGGCCGCTCCATCAAGGCCTGGTCCAACGGAGAGAAAATCCAACTGGCCCCCGTCGATTCCAATCTCGTCGGCTACGTCCCTCCAACGCTCTCGCCCGAGCAGCAGGCCGCTCACACCTGGCGCCCCGACGACAAGACCTGGGAGGAAATCAAGAAGCGCTCCCAATCCGATACCCAAACCGCCACCGTCGTCATCAGCGGCTTTGCCGGCCTTAAAGACCACGACCCCCTCACCACGGCCAAGGCTACCTTCCAGACCTCGATAGACCCCGTCGGCGCACCCATCTTCTATCGCGACGTGCCCCTCATCCCGCCTGACCTGTCCACCGCCCAGCGCGGCGTCATCAAGCCGCTGCCAGATTCGGTCCTCCCCAAAATCAAGTGGGAACTCCGCTACATCGACCAGAAGCAGAGCAAGGTCATGATGACCAACCTGCCCACCTGCGGCAACTGCCATTCGTTCTCCGCCGATGGCAAAACCATGGGCATCGACGTTGACGGCCCGGCCAACGACAAGGGCCTCTATGCGCTCGTTCCAATCAAGAAAATCAGCACCATCGGCAACGACTACCTCATCCACTGGAGCGCCTTCTCTGAAGAGCACCAGCAAAAGCGCTTCGGCTTCATGAGCCAGGTCTCGCCCGACGGCAACTTTGTCGTCAATTCCATTGACGTTCCCTACGCCCACGGTGTCCGCGTGCTTGACCGGCTCTACAACGGCTTCTATCCCAACTATGGCTTCGGACAAGTCTTCTACCCCACCCGCGGCGTTCTCGCCTGGTACAGCAAGGCCACCGGCAAGCTTGTCCCGCTGCCCGGCGCCGACGATCCCACCTACGTCCAGACCTCCGCCTTCTGGAGCCCCGACGGCAAGTGGCTGGTTTACTCCCGCGCCACCGCCCGCGACCCCTACCCGCCGGGCTATCAAAGGTCGCTCTACGCCAACGACCCCAAAGAAACCCAGATCCAGTACGACCTCTACCGCATCCCCTTCAACGGCGGCAAGGGCGGAACCCCGGAGAAAATCGTCGGCGCCTCAGAAAACGGGATGAGCAACAACTTCCCCAAGGTCTCGCCCGACGGCAAATGGATCGTCTTCGTCCAGTGCAAAAACGGCCTGCTCATGCGCCCTGACAGCAAGCTCTACATCGTTCCGTTCGAAGGTGGAGTGGCTCGCCCGCTCCAGTCCAATCTGCCGGTCATGAATTCGTGGCACACCTTTTCACCCAACGGACATTGGCTCGCGTTTTCTTCCAAGAGCCCATCGCTCTATACGCACCTCTACCTCACCCACATCGACGAGCAGGGCAACGCCAGCCCGGCGGTGGTGGTTGAAGACGCTACGGCATCCAACCGCGCCGTCAACATCCCAGAGTTCCTCAATATCGGGCCCGAAGGCCCAGACACCCTGGCTCACATCGACACCCCGGCCATCGACTTTTACCGCGAGTTCGACGCCGCCCAGGATCTCCAGGACAATCACAAGTACGCCGAGGCCGTCCCCGCCTGGAAGATAGCCGCGGTCAAGGATCCCACAGACCCGCGCACCTATAACAACCTGGGCGTGGCGCTGGCTGCCACCGGACACGTGGACGAAGCCATCGAGCAGTACAAAAAAGCCCTCTCGATGAGCAACGACAGTTCCCAGACCCACAACAACCTGGGCAGCGTACTCGCTGAAGCTGGCAAGATGGACGAGGCTCGCACCGAGATTGACAAAGCAATCGAGCTTAACCCTGACAACGGCTCCGCCCACATCAACCTGGGGCATATCATTGAGGTCATTGGCGGCCATCGCGAACAGGCCATCGAGGAACTGACCAAGGGAATCGAACTCGCACCCAAGTCCTCGGACGGCCACAATATTTATGGCGTAATTCTGGCGCGCATGGGCAAGCTTGACGAGGCCATTGTCGAGCTGCAAAAAGCCGTCGACCTGGCCCCTCAGTCAGCCGAGTGCCACTTCAACCTCGGTCGGGCTCTTGCCGCAAGCAACCGCTTCCCAGAAGCATTGCCGCAGTTTACCGAGGCGGCGCGCCTCACAAATGGTCAGGAGCCCGCGATCCTGCAAATGCTTGCCGCCATGTACTCGGAAACCGGCCAATACTCCAAAGCGGCATCAATCGCGCAGCAGGCGCTTGACCTTGCCGTCCAGCACCAGAACGACAGCTTGGCCGCGGAATTGCAAGGCAACTTGGCTCGGTATAAGCTCCAGGCCCAGCAAGCCCCCGCACCCAACCCCAACAACCCTTAGAATCGTCAGCCTTGATTACGAAACATCTGTCATCCTGAGCATCTTGACCCGCGCAAGTCGAGTTACGGCTACAATGAACGCCGAAGATCCCCCAGAAAGTTCATTACCACCACACTGTCATCCCGACCGAAGTGGAGGGATCTGCGGCTGCTCTTCGGGTTTTGTTCTTGGGAAGCGAAAGGGGCCCCAATCGCTTTTCAGTTCCGGGGTGGAGTACCGGGGTGCCGGTTGGGGGTGGTAAGTCGAAGGAGCCGCATTTGCTCTTTCGCCTCCGATTGACCCGCTGCAGGGATTCTTACAAGCCCCGCTCCCCCTCGATCGTCGTGCCATGCCCCTGTCCTTCCTCCACCGAATGAACCGTCCGCCTCGACTTCCGATAGACGTTCCCCACCGCGAGCGTCCAAAACGGAACCAGGTCTACCCCAGGGACGAGTTTCCCCAGAAAAGACGGCGCAAACTCCCAGTGCCAGCCCAGCAGGTAAATCATCACCGCGCCAATGCCGAGATCCAGCGCATCGTCTCCAGGAAACTCGGCGCCCATTGCAGAGAGCGGAAATACCACCACCTGCAGAAGGTCTGCGGCAATCGCTACGCCAAGCGCTGCGCGAAAGCGGAAACTCGTGGAAACGGTGAATCGGCTCGGCGTCATATCAGCCTCTGGGATGGGGAAATCCCACGCGATGGTTTGATTCTACGCTTGGAACTGGTTCCTGTTCTGGACCCCACGTCTCGTCAAAACCTTTCTCTAAACTTTCTTCTCACGATTTGCAGTTTAATTCGCCGAAAGGCGCACACTTGAATCATGACCACCATGGCGCCCCAGAGTGCCTCCGAGTTTATCTGTCAGGGATGTGCCCGGTCCGTACCGGCGACAATGACCCCACCACCCCCCGAGCTTTTGCCGCAATTCAATCAAACGAATAGGTTTACATCGAGAAAACCTAACTCTACATATCGAAACAAAGGACTTACAAGCCACCTGATAACAGCTGCCCCCTGTTCCCTTGCGCTCGCTTCCCCCCGCTCGTTATGTTTGTGAAGCAGCATCAACCATTGAGTGAAAGACAGGCATGGACGTCCTCAAAAAGCTCTTTGAACAGCATTTCCAGGTTCCCGTTGAACAGATACGTCCGCTTCAAGGGGAACTCGGAGGCTCCGGGCGCAATATCGTGCGCGTCTCAGGCGGGGAAGCCACGGCCATCGGCATCCTCTATTCCGTCCGCGAAGAGAACGTCGCCTTTCTCGAATTCTCGCGGCATTTTCGCCGCCACGGCCTGCCTGTTCCCGAGATTTATGGGGAAGATTTATCGCATGGCGCATACCTTGAGCAGGATCTGGGCGATACCACGCTGTTTCAGTTCCTCAGCGCCAATCGCACCGGGGACGTAATTGCCCCAGCGGCTGTCGAGGCCTATCGCAAGGTTGTTGCCGAACTTCCGCGCTTCCAGGTGCAGGCCGGCCGGGACCTCAATTACAAGGTCTGTTACCCCCGCTCCAGCTTCGATCGCCAGTCGATTGCGTGGGATTTGAACTACTTCAAGTATTACTTCCTGCGGCTGGCCGCCGTCCCCTTTAACGAGCAGGCCCTCGAGCGTGACTTCGCCCGCCTCACCAAATTCCTCCTCACCGCCGATCGCGACTACTTCCTCTATCGCGATTTCCAGTCGCGCAACGTGATGCTCCAAAACGGGGAACCTTTTTTCCTCGACTACCAGGGCGGGCGCAAGGGCGCTCTGCAATACGACATTGCCTCGCTGCTCTATGACGGGAAGGCCGACCTGCCGCCGGACTTGCGCCAGCTGTTGCTTGACCACTACCTGGATTGCCTGGGCGAGCACATCAAGGTCGATCGCGCCGCCTTCATGAAGCACTACTACGCGTACGTCTATGTCCGCATCCTGCAAGCTTTGGGCGCCTACGGTTTCCGCGGGTTCTACGAGCGCAAGGCGCATTTTCTGCAATCTGTCCCCTACGCGCTGAAGAACCTGCGCTGGCTGGCCCACAACGCGACGCTGCCCATCGCTCTGCCTGCGCTGATGCAGTCGTTCCAGGCGATGCTCGGGTCAGAGAGGCTGCAAAGCCTTGCCTCGCCACCCGGGCTGACCGTGCGGATAAACAGCTTCAGCTTCCATCGACAGGCGCCGGCGGATGAGTCAGGAAACGGTGGGGGGTTTGTTTTTGATGCTCGCAGTTTGCCGAATCCGGGCCGCGAAGAGCGATTCAAAAAGCTAACCGGCAAGGACCAACCGGTGATCGACTACCTGAGCAGCGAGCAGAGTGTGCAGCAATACCTGGCCAGCGTGCTTTCGCTTGTGGATAGAAGCGTTGCCAGCTACCAGAGCCGGGGCTTCAAGAATTTGATGGTGTCGTTTGGATGCACCGGAGGCCAGCACCGGTCTGTTTACCTGGCCGAGCAGTTGGCAAGGCATCTGCGCGCAGTGAACGGGGTGGAAGTGGTGCTGCACCACATTGAGCAGGAAAAAGCGGCTGCCGAGAAGGCTGCGGAATGAAAGCGATGATTCTGGCCGCCGGTCTCGGCACCCGCCTGCGGCCCCTGACCAACGATCGTCCCAAGGCGCTGGTGACCGTTGCCGGTCGAACGCTGCTGGAGATTGCGCTGACGCGCCTGCGGAGGTTCGGCGTCGATGAGGTTATCGTCAACACGCATCACCATGCCGGGATGATTGCTGAATTCCTCGCGGCCAACGACAACTTTGGGATGAGGATTGAAGTCTCAACCGAAGACGACCTGCTGGACACCGGCGGAGGGCTGAAGAAGGCCGCGGCCTTCTTTGACCAAGGCGCGGATCTTGACGCGCCATTTCTGCTGCACAATGTGGATGTCCTGAGCAGCATCGAACTGGGCCGCATGTTGCAGTTCCATGCGCAACACGCGGCGCTGGCCACGCTTGCGGTTCAGGACAGGCCTACGTCCCGGTATCTGCTGTTCGACGAGGCGGGCGAACTTTGCGGGCGGCGCGGTGGTCTGGAAGGGCGGCTGGAACTGGTTCGTACAGCTTCGGCGCCGCGGGCCTTTGCCTTTGCGGGCATTCATGTGATCTCGCGCCGCATCTTTGCAAAGATGAATGAGGAGGGCGCGTTTTCGATCATCGATTGCTATCTGCGGCTTGCGGCAATGGGCGAAAACATTCTTGCGTTCCGCGCCGATGAGTCGTATTGGCGGGATCTGGGGAGGCCGGAGAGCGTCGAGCAAGCTGCGAATGACATTGAGAACGGTCAATTTCCGGATGCTTGAGCGATGCCGGCACGAAGAAGACCTGGCAAGCGATTGGCCGCGCAATGCTGGGGTTTTATACTGAATGCAGGTGATAAAGATCCATGTCCAAGCGTGAATTTCAAACGGAAGTCAGTCAACTGCTGCAACTTATCGTCCACTCCCTCTATTCGCATCCTGAAATCTTTCTTCGCGAACTCATTTCCAACTCGTCTGACGCGCTGGACAAGCTTCGCCATCTGACGCTGGTGGATGAGGCGTACAAGCCGTCGCCCTTCAAGCCCCGGATCGACCTCGAACTCGATGAGCAGAACAAGACCCTCACCATCGCAGACACGGGCATCGGGATGAATGAGGAAGACCTGGTGTCGCACCTGGGCACGATTGCGCGCTCGGGGACGAAGAACTTTCTGGCGCAGCTTTCCGGCGATGCGAAGCGCGACTCGAACCTGATTGGCCAGTTTGGCGTCGGGTTCTACAGCGCCTTCATGGTGGCGGACAAGATCGAAGTCGTTTCCCGCAAGGCGGGGGAAGAGAAGGCGTGGCGCTGGACCAGCGATGGGAAAACGGGCTTCGACATTGAGCCGGCCGAGCGCGACGTTGCCGGGACCACCGTGCTGCTGCACCTCAACGACGAAGGCAAGCAGTATGCCAATAGCTGGCGGTTACAGGAGATTGTGAAAAAGTACTCCAACCACATTGCCTTTCCCATCTTTCTGACCTACGACAAGAGCGAGTGGAACGCCGACGAGAAAAAGTCAATCAAGACCCGCACCACCGAGCAGGTCAATGCCGCCAGCGCGCTTTGGCGTCGCGCAAAAAGTGAAATCACCGAAGACGATTACAAGGAACTCTACAAATCGCTCACCGGCGATTCCGAAGATCCGCTCTTCTGGTTTCACACCAAGGCCGAAGGTAGCCTCGAATACACCACCCTCTTCTACATCCCCGCCAAGGCGCCCCTCGACCTTTACAACGCCGAATACAAGGTTGGAGTCAAGCTCTACGTCAAGCGCGTCTTCATCACCGACGACGCCAAGGAACTCCTGCCGCAATATCTGCGCTTCGTCCGCGGCATCATTGACAGCGAAGATCTGCCGCTGAATGTGAGCCGCGAGATACTCCAGCAGAATCGCATTCTGACGAGCATCAAGACAGCCAGCGTAAAAAAGATACTGAGCGAGTTGAAGAACATCGCGGCTAACCAGCCTGAGCAGTATCTCAAGTTTATTGAGCAGTACAATCGGCCGCTCAAGGAAGGGCTCTACAGCGACTTTGCGAACCGCGAGACGCTGCTGGAACTGATCCGCTTCAAGTCGACGAAAGTCGAAGGACTGACCAGTCTGGCCGACGCCAAGGCCCGCATGAAAGAAGGACAGAAGGCGATCTACTACATCACGGGAGGGGCGGAATCGCTGCTACGCACATCCCCGCTGCTGGAGATCTATAAGAAGAAGGAGATTGAAGTCCTCATTCTGGATGATGACTTCGATGAGGTGATCTTTGCGGGCATTGACAAGTATGGCGAAATCGACTTCAAGTCGGTGAACAAGACATCAACCAGCGAAGACCTGAAAGACGAAGCGGAACCGGACAAAGCGGCTGCGCTGGAGCCCTTGCTGGTAAAGCTGAAGGCGCTGCTCGGAGATCGCGTGAAGGACGTGCGCGTATCGGCTCGGCTTGCCGACAGCCCGTCGTGCATTGTGTCGGATGAAGAGGAGCCTTCATTGCAGATGCAGCAGATGATGCGTGCGATGGGGCAAACGGAGTTTCCCGCGCTGAAGCCTACGCTTGAGATCAATCCCGATCACGAGATTGTGAAGAAGATGCTGGCGCGCCCGGACGATACGGTTGCCGAGGACGCGGCCTGGCTGCTGCTTGACCAGGCGTTGCTGATGGAAGGCGTGCCGCTGAAGGAGCCCGCCGTGTTTGTGCAGCGGCTCAACCGGATTCTCTCGCTTTCGGTCTAACGCGGATTGGTAAGGCCTGGGGAGAAATCGGGGTCAGCCCAGGTCGCATGCATTATGGTAAGTTGACTTATCACCCCAGTTTCAGAATGCTTTCGACCGGTGCCTGAACTGTAGTGGCGGAAGATGGTGAACTCAACAATTTCAGACGTGAACTGCATGAGGGTGGATGGGAATACACATTGCGCTGCATCACAGGACAGAGTACCGGTACGAACGGCCGATTCTACTTGGGCCACATGTAATCCAACTGCGTCCGGCGTTGCATTGTCGCACTCCGATTCTCAGCTATTCGCTTGACGTTCTTCCCGTCGAACACCTTCTGAACTGGCAACTGGATCCTCACCACAATCGCAAGGCGCGCCTGCTGTTTCAAGACAAGACAAGCGAATTTGTGGTGGATGTCAACATGGTGGCGGATCTTTCCCCTCTCAATCCATTTGAATTTGTGCTCGAACCTGGAGTGGATGCATACCCTTTTGCCTACTCCGAAGAGATGGCGCGGGACCTTCAAGTGTATCTGTCTCCGGATACGCCGGGGCCGCAGTTGCTGGCGTTTCTTGAGCAGTTTCGCGGCGCGACCAATGGGACTATCAATCTTCTGCTGCAAGTAAATCGCAAGTTGTGCGAAGAGATTGGGTATGTGACGCGGCTGGAACCGGGTGTGCAGAGTTGCGAGGAAACGCTGGAGAAGCGCAGCGGGTCTTGCCGCGATTCAGCATGGCTGCTGGTGCAGGTGCTGAGAAACCTTGGAATTGCAGCGCGGTTTGTGTCGGGGTATCTGATTCAACTGGCAGTGGACGATGGGCATCAGGGGCCGAAGGCTGACTCCGCCGACCTGCATGCTTGGGCGGAAGCGTTTTTGCCGGGGGCGGGTTGGATTGGCCTCGATCCGACTTCGGGACTGGCGGCGAGCGAAGGGCATATTCCGCTGGTCTGCACGCCGACTGCGGTGCAGGCAGCGCCCATTTCAGGAACAGCCGAGCCGGCGGAGACTGAGTTCAGCTTCACGCTGACAGTGCGGCGCTTGAACGATGCTGGGCGGCCTTCGCGCCCTTTTACCGAGCGGGCGTGGCAGCGGGTGCGGCAGGTTGCCCACCTCATCGATGCGGCGCTGGCAGAACAGGACGTGCGGCTGACGATGGGCGCGGAGCCGACGTTTGTTGGCGTGGACGAACCGGAGAGTCCGCAATGGAATATCGATGCGCTCGGGGCGATGAAGCGGCTGCGGGGTATGGCGCTCATCCAGGGGCTTCGCGAGCGAATGGCGCCGGGGGCGCTGCTGCACTATGGACAGGGCAAGTGGTATCCGGGCGAGCCAATTCCCCGTTGGGCGTTGAGTTGTTATTGGCGATTGGACGGCGTTCCTGTTTGGGAAGATGTGAGCCTGATTGCGCGCGAGGATCACGACTACGGGTTTGGCATTGAAGACGCATTCCGATTTATTTGTGCGCTTGCGCGGCGTCTTGAGGCTAGCAGTGAAAACGCGCTGCCTGCCTTTAACCCTGACTCGGAATCGACGGAGCCTGAGGGATACATTTTGCCCATTCGGCGCAGGCAGCCGGAGGCGCGGTTGCGGTGGTCGAGCCAGTTGTGGTTTCCTCGGCCGGAACGGTTGCTGCTGTTTGCAGGCGATTCACCGATTGGCTTTCGCATATCGACGGAAGCTGTGCCGTGGGTTGCGCCGGACGAACTGACTTACGCGTTGGATGGCGCGCCATTCGCCGACCGGCCGGCCCTGCCCGCAACTGCACCGCGCCGCATGGATCTGTTTGCGGCTGAACCTGCGACTGATCCGCTGGCGGCGGTTACGGTAGATCCCGCAACCGCCCCACAACTGATTCGGCCTTCGCTTTGCGTGCAGGCTCGGGAAGGCCGGATGCATGTCTTCCTGCCTTACGTGGCAGTGCTTGCCGACTATTTGGACCTGGTCGCCGCCGTCGAAGACACGTGCCGGTATCTCGAGATGCCGGTGTATGTCGAAGGCTACGCCCCCGCTTCCGATCCGCGGCTGCGCAACTTCAGCGTGACGCCGGACCCTGGGGTGCTGGAGATCAACCTGCCACCGGCCAGCAGTTGGGACGAACTCGAAAACATCAACACCGTCCTCGATGAGGAAGCTGGCAAAAACCACCTGACCTGCGAAAAGTTCAACTACGAGGGCGACCATCTTCCAACCGGAGGCGGCTGCCACATCGTCATTGGTGGAGCAACGGTTCTGGATAGCCCGATTTTGCGCCGGCCTGACCTGTTGCGCAGCATGATCACCTTCTGGCAAAACCATCCCTCGCTGTCGTACCTTTTTTCCGGCATGTATGTTGGGCCAACCAGCCAGTGTCCGCGGGTGGATGAAGCGCGAACCGATGCACTCTACGAGCTGGAAGTAGCATTCCGCCAACTCCCGCCGTGCGATTGCCCGGCGTATGTCATCGATGGACTATTCCGTAACCTGCTGGCCGATGTTACCGGCAATACGCATCGGGCCGAGTTTTGCGTGGACAAGCTTTTTCCTCCGGAAGGGCTTGGTTTGCAGCTTGGCCTGCTGGAGTTGCGGGCATTTGAAATGGCTCCGCATGTTCAGATGACGCTGCTGCAAATGTTGCTGATCCGCGGGCTCGTGAGCATGTTCTGGAAACATCCGTTCGAGAGTGCGCTTATCCGCTGGGGAACCACGCTGCACGACCGGTTCCTGCTGCCTGAGGCCGTGAAGCGCGACCTGACGGAGGTGCTTGCCCAGTTGCGCAGTGCGGGGTACGGCTTTGAGGATGAATGGTTTCAAACGCATCTGGAATTTCGCTTCCCAAAGATCGGCGTCATCTCTGCCGATGGGGTGGAGCTGGAACTGCGCCACGCTCTCGAGCCATGGAATGTGCTTCCGGAGGAGACTGTTTCCGGACGAACCGTTCGCAGCGTAGACTCTTCGCTGGAGCGTATTCAGGTGAAGCTGTCTGGGCAGTTGCAGGAGGGCCGGTACGCCGTTACGTGCAATGGCCGCCGAGTGCCGCTGCAGACGATTGATGGAGGCAGCGTCGGCGTAGCAGGCGTGCGCTTCCGCGCTCGCAGACTGTCTGTCACCCTGCATCCCACCATTCCCGTTCATGCGCCGCTGGTTTTCGAACTGATCGATCTTTGGAGCGAGCGCTCGCTGGGGCAGGGCACTTACTATGTTGCGCGGCCCAACGGCGTGCTGTACGCCGGACGCCCCGCAGATGCAGCGGAGGCGGCAAGGCGGCGCGAGGAGCGCTTCCATATCGGCAAGCCTTCGCCGCTGCCAGTGCGTGCTCCTGACGATGAGACCAATCCGGTGTTTCCATTCACCCTTGACCTGCGCCTTCCGCCTTCCCGAAAGCAAGGGCGCAGCATGCCGGGGCTTGAGGGATGACGATCGATCTCTATCAAAGCCAGTTGCCCTACGGCGACGCTTTTAACGAGGCTTCAGCAGATGGGGTCAACCCGCGCCCACACTGGGCAAGCCTGATGGAGTCGTTACAAACCATTGGGCCGGAGGAGTTGGAGCGGCGATGGGGGCGAGCCGAGCGTCGCATTCGCGAAAACGGAATCACCTATAACATTTACAACGATCCTCAGGGGGCCAACCGGCCATGGAAGATCGATGTCCTCCCTTTCCTGATTGCGGCGGATGAGTGGCGCTATCTTGAGAGCGGCATCATTCAGCGAGCGCGTTTGCTCAGCATGCTTCTGGAAGATCTTTACGGGTCGCAGACGCTGCTTGCGAACGGAAGCTTTCCGAGCGAGCTGCTTTACGCAAACCCAGCCTTTCTGCGGCCGATGGTGGGCGTGCAGGTTCCGGCACACAGTTATCTGCACATGCTGGCGGTCGATCTCGCCCGCTCGCCCGACGGGCAGTGGTGGGTGCTTTCCGATCGCACGCAGGCGCCATCGGGGAGCGGTTACGCGCTGGAAAACCGAACCATTGTCTCCGACGTGTTGCCAGACCTCTTCAGAAACTCGAACGTCCTGCGGCTCGCTCCGTTCTTCCGCGCCCAGCGGGACGCACTGACAGCCCTTGCCGGGTGCAACAACCCGCGCATTGTGCTGCTCACGCCCGGGCCTTATAACGAGACCTATTTTGAGCACTCTTACCTGGCCCGCTATCTCGGGTTCACTTTGGTTGAGGGCGCTGACCTCACGGTGCGCGACCGGTGCGTTTTCCTCAAGACTGTTGAGGGGCTTGAACAGGTGGATGTGATCCTGCGGCGGGTTGACGACAGCTTTTGCGATCCACTGGAGTTGCGCAGCGACTCACTGCTGGGCGTGCCGGGGCTGGTGGACGCAATTGTGGCGGGGAACGTGAAGGTTGCCAATGCGCTGGGCAGCGGGTTGATCGAGTCTGCGGCGATCATGCCATTTCTGCCCGGACTCTCCACCTACCTGACCGGAGAAAAGCTGAAGCTGCCCTCGGTGGCTACGTGGTGGTGCGGGCAGCCTTATGCGCTGGATTGGGTGCTGAATCATCTGGACTCACTGGTGCTGAAGCCGGCGTTTCCATCGCGGGGGATGGAGCCGGTGTTCGGCGCGGACCTGGAACAGGGCGCACGCCAGAAGCTGGTGGAACAGTTGTGTGCCCGTCCCCATGAATTTGTGGCGCAGGAGCAGATCGCGTTGTCGAGCGCACCGGTGTGGGACAAGGGCAACCTCCACTCGCGCAGCGTGGTCCTGCGCGCGTATGTTCTCAATACGGGCAACGGGTGGACGGCTATCCCTGGCGGGCTGGTGCGCGTTGCGGAAGTGGAAGGGTCAGTTGTGTCGATGCAGCGAGGCGGCCATAGCAAGGACGCCTGGGTGCTGTGGGACAGCCCTGTGGATACGTTCAGCATGCTCCACCCGCGCAATGAGCCGGTCGCGCTGATTCGTGAGGCTCCTGGGGTGCCGAGCAGCATTGCGGACGACGTGTTCTGGCTGGGCCGCTATGTGGAGCGTGCCGAATCCGTGGCTCGCCTGGTGCGCTCAATGGCCTCGCGCCTGCGCCGCGCCAACGAGTCTGAACTCGGCTGCCTGCTGCGGCTGCATAGTTGCCTTGAATCGCGACAGGCCAAGCTGCCCAAAACCAGAAGAAGGCGCATCACTGCGCTGGAGTTCGAGAAGGAGCTGGTTTCCATCGTTTCCGACGTGAAGCGATCCGATAGCCTTGCTTCAACGCTGGCTGAAATGGCGCGCGTGGGCGGCAGCGTTCGCGAGCACCTCTCAGGGGATATGATCTCCCTGATTCATCAGCTTCAGAATTCGATTCCAGCCGATGCTGCCACGCCATTTCTCGAGTTGCCGGCGATGCTCACAAAATGTCTCGAACTTCTCGCTGCATTCTCCGGCATGGAGCGCGAAAACATCCTTCGCGGGGTTGGCTGGTTGTTTATGAGCATTGGACGGCGGCTGGAACGGGCGATTTTTCTGACCCGGCAGATGCGCGAGATTACGCGCCCCCTGGGTGAATCCGGATGGCCGCTGCTGGAATGCATGCTGGAAGTTGCCGACAGCGCAATGTCTTACCGGGCTCGCTATTACACTACGCTGCAGCCGCTCGCGGTGCTCGACATTCTCATGGCCGACGGAACAAATCCGCGCTCGCTCGACTTTCAACTGACACACCTGGTGCAGCTTTATCGGCAGCTTCCGCGGAATTTGCCCGATGACCTGAACGCGATGCAGGATGCGCTGACCATGCTGCGCAGCTTCGATCTTCGCAAGATCCGGTATCCGCTGCCAGGGGCGACGGAGGCGGCAAGCGCTGCCAATGGACTTGTGCGGCTGGAACGCTTTTTGAAGAGCCTCGAACTGCTTTTGCCTTCGTGGTCGAATAACCTGTCGAGCAGATACTTCAGCCATGCGCGCACTCTGCCCGTCACGGTGGGTTCATGATCTACAAGATCGTCCATCGCACCACTAGCCATTACCGCCATCCTGTCTCAGTGGGCAAGCATGTGGCTTGTCTTCGACCGCGGTCTTTGCCGCGGCAGCAGTTGATTTTGAGCGAACTTGCGATCAAGCCAGGCCCGGCGTCGGTGACCGAGCGGATTGACTACTTCGGAAACCTGCATCATTTTTTTACCGTTCAGGAGCCGCATCGGGAATTGGTGGTTGAGGCGCGGAGTGAAGTTCGGATTGAGGCTGCAGGAGGGGTTGCCTCTTGCAACAGCATCCCTTGGCAAGACGTGGTGCAGATGCTGCCGAACGACCGCAGTGCGGCTGGGCTTGAGGCCTACCAGTTCACCTTTGAGTCGCCGCGCATCAGGCTGCGCCCGGAGTTTGCCGAATATGCCCTGCATTCTTTTGCGCCACACAGGTTGCTGGTCGACGGACTGCTGGATCTGACGGAGCGCATCCACAAGGATTTTCGCTTCGACCGCAAAGTGACGAACGTTCGGACTACAGTGGACGAGGTTTTTGAGAAGCGGCGCGGGGTGTGTCAAGACTTCGCGCATTTTCAGATAGCATGCCTGCGTTCGCTCCGGCTGCCGGCGCGGTATGTTAGCGGATACCTGCGGACCTATCCGCCGCCGGGCCAGCCAAGGTTGATCGGAGCCGATGCGTCGCATGCGTGGGTTTCAGTTTACTGCCCGGGCTGGGGCTGGATTGACCTGGACCCGACAAACAATGTTGTTCCGTCAACCGGACATGTAACGCTTGCCTGGGGTCGCGATTACAGCGATGTCAGTCCGCTCTATGGCGTGATTCAGGGCGGCGGAAACCATGTCTTGCACGTGGCTGTGGACATCGAGGAGATCGAGGGCTGATCGGTTTGCTGCATTCAGGCGGAGAATCTGCGTGCCTGGCCGGATGTTGCTGGGCTCGTTCCCCGCGTTGAGGCGCGCGGCTGCCCCCTGTTGCGACTCCGCCAGGTTAGAAGTTCGAACCGGTCTGGTCATCAAAATCTGCTCATTCAATTGCCAGGCGACAAGCCACCATGGCAACCGCACTTGAAAATCGATCGAACCACTCAATGTGCCTTCAGGCAGGCCTGCAACCCGATCCCCCATACTCCATCCAAAAAAAGCAAGCCCTGCCCCCGACTGACTTTGGCTAACCTGCTTAAATCCAACAACTTCCGCCCATGCCATACTTGCAGGCAATTACCCCCTTTTGGCGCACAATCCTTGTAGAGGTGTTTCGCATGCCAAAATCGTCCAGCAACCCGCACCCTCGCCAATTCCATCGCCCCGCCTTTGCCCCTGTTTTTCCGGCCTTCAACCCCCAAAAAACGCTGAGA
>Ga0302278_10000158_pt1 | contig 87248 bp, 61 predicted proteins | sample III_Bog_N3_2_FD_194543 | JGI IMG/M metagenome (GOLD analysis project Ga0302278, IMG submission 194543) | Peat permafrost microbial communities from Stordalen Mire near Abisko, Sweden - III_Bog_N3_2 | ecosystem: Environmental > Terrestrial > Soil > Wetlands > Peat | place: Sweden: Abisko...
CGTCTCCATTCGCGTTCTTTCCCTCCGCATAGCGCAGTTCCAATGATTCGGGTGTGAATGTGCTGCCATCGAAACTGCCGATAAAGTATGAGGATGACCCGCCATGAAGTATCCACTTGCGATGACTGGTATCTCCGTCAACAGGTAACTCAAAGAAATCCGGGCATTCATGAAGACCCTTGAAGTGACTCTGCCACGTCCATGACTTGAGGTCGGTCGAGTTGTAGAAAGACATACCGTCTTTCTCGAACAACACCATCACCCAACGCCTTGTCGGTTCATACCAGAAGACCTTTGGGTCCCGGGTGTCGTTCGTGCCTGCCTCGCTGTTGCTGTCAAGGACAGGATTCCCCGTAAAGCGCGTGAACGTAACTCCATTGTCCGTGCTGTAGGCAATGCACTGCACCTGCTTATGCGAGAAGCGGTCGAAGGCCGTGTACAGCAATACGAGCGCATCTTTCCCCCACCCGCCGTCATTGTTGCGATCCACGAGGCTTGAACCGGACCAGGGTGAGCCCAGCTTGTCGACCATGAGCGCGGGCGCCAACTCCCGCCAGTGAACCAAGTCCTTGCTCACTGCATGTCCCCAATACATAAACCCGGTATCCCACGTCACTCCAAATGGAAACGCCTGCCAGAACAGATGGTATTGGCCCTTGTAGAAGATTGGACCGTTGACGTCATTACTCCATCCTCGCTTGACTGTAAAGTGAAACTGTGGCCGATTGGGTTCTCTATATAAGCTGTCCTCTCCGTCAATCTTTTTCGACTGATAGATGCGATCCAATGCCAACTGAGCCGCACTGCCGGATAGCGTGATTGTCTGTCCCTGAAACTCACTCGCATCGATGAATATCCAGTAGTCGATTGGGCCTTCCGCCAGTTGCGCGGGGAATTCACGTTTCAGCTTGCCATCGACGTTGATCTGAAGCACTCGCATTTTGGCTTCGCGACCGATCGGGATATTCAAGTATTGCTGCGTGATATGTATTACCCTGGTCTCCGCACAAACGGAGATAGGCAAGTAAAGATAAACACCTAAGAGCCAGACACAAAGACGAAGACACCTTGAAGCTAGCACGCGTGAAGCAAACCACGCTTGATTGCCGTCGGAGTTGGCAGCCATGGATCCGGCTGCCACCGCGCTATTTCCAACAAGCAGATACATCCCTACCTCGATTTCTGAGTGCGGTCGATTGGGAAAGCCGACTGGGGTTGTTAAGTGCCGTCCGCTTCGCTGTCCTCCTACATTGTCAAAGTGAGGGTCTATTCTGCAAGGCCCTCTCCTTAAAAAGCTCTGAGAGATTTGGAGATTGCAAACAGCTATATCTGCTATCGAGATCGATAGCGCAATTCTCGTGTCACTTTGAGCAAGAGCATCGCAATGCCGGCAAAGTCACTCTTCAGCGTGTCCCGCGATGAGTAAGTTGGCGTATCAGATCGACCTCGTGCTGACGATAAGGCGTGCCATCCTGACGAAACACCTCATGGAACCACACAGTGGGTTGCATCAGCACATAGGGCCTTTGCCAGGAATCCCATGGCAGGTAGGTTTGCGTTTTGCCGGCAACCAGGCCCCAGTTGATCGCCGCTACGTGATACCGATTGGCGATCGGCAGTGAACCGTCAAAGGTGCTTCCGGCTCCGCGAGCCATGTATTCGGTGCAGAGAATGGGCCTGCCCGTCTTCTGCAGTTCCTGGATGTGGGCCTCAAAGACTTCGGGCCATCCGTAATCGTGAAAGGAGATTACATCGGACTGCTCTAATTGAATCCTGGTCGTCAGGCTCTCCTTGTCGGGGTCGTGCCAGTTTCCAGTCCAGACTCCGCTGGTGAGCGGCTGGGTTGGATGCACGCTACGCGCCCAGGCGAATGCTTGCGGCAGAAGCTCATTCACTCTCTGGGCCTTCGCGGCAAAATCTTCCAAAGCATCGCCTCCCTGATTATCGGGCTCGTTCCAGATATCCCAGGCAAGTACGCGCTGATCCTCCGCGAAGGCGCCCACCACACCCTTCACGTAAGCGGCCAGTTCCGGCTCTACTTGTTTGTCCAACAGACGCCGCTTACCGGGGCTTTGAACCCATCCTGAGTTATGAATTCCCGGGATTGGAGGATGCTGTGACCCAAGCTTCGGATCCGCTTCCCAGCAGGAATCGAACAATACAAAAATCGGTCGAATGTGGTGCCTGTCAGCAATCGAAAGAAACGTGTTCAGACGAGCCTTGAATCCTTCATGATCCTGTTTCCAGAGCTGATCCTGAAGGAAAACACGGATGGTGTTCATCCCGATAGACTCCGCCATTCCCAACTCTTTGTCGTTCAGGGCAGGGTTGAACGTCGTTGCCTGGAACATCTCCAGTTCGTTGATGGCATCGGAAGGGATATAGTTTGCCCCAACGAGCCAGGGCTGCTGTGCATACCATTGGTTCGCACGTTCCGCGCTCCAACGTTCAGCCACTGCCGTCGTCGCCCCATGCAACGGCATAGCTCCCAGTAGACAAATCAACACGGCGCCTGCAAAACCTGAGATATTCATCTCTCTCTTCTCGCTTCCACCGCGTGCGCTGCTCAACTTCGCGGCAATGTGTTATTTCTTCAAATGCACAAAGTCTTTGAATAAGCTCTCAATCATTCTCTTACGACTTGCATTGCGGAAACGCGGTAATGCGAAGCTTGGCCGCCGCGTACGGAATGAGTGCGATCGTTTCCTCCGGCTGATCGCTGACGACAGGGCTTTGCGGCACCGGCCCGGCGACGCCGTCTTCCGCCCGCCACTGATTGAGCTTGCGGGCTTTCACGCTCAGTTGCACGGGAGCGTGGAGGCCGGTGAACGGACGCTCGCCGACTTCTTTTTCCGTCACGGTTATGCTCCTCGCCGGCGCGCTATCGTCGATATTCAAAGCATAGTTCCAGGCGGTGGTTGGATAGACCTGCCAATCGGCGGTCATTCCCCGCGCACGCAGCTTGACCCAGCTCTCGCCCACGCCATAGGAGAAGACCAGCGGCCCGCGCTCGACGGCGATTGAATCGTTGAACCAGCGCGAGATGCGAGGAGCCATCGGGAAGGCGATTTCGACGCGGTCGCCGGAGTGCCAGGTGCGCTCGACACGCGCGAAAGTTCCCGGCGCGGGCGCGGTCTCCGCATGCCCGTTGATCAGGATCGTTGTGCCTGCGGCCCATGCCGGGATGCGAAACTCGAAGGGAAAGCTCAGCGGCGCGGCGGGATTAACGGCAAAGCGAACGGCCCCGTGGAATGGGTAGCCGGTTTCTTCCGTCACTTGCACCGGCGTTCCGCGCAGCACCGTGTTCACCTCGCATGGAGCGTAGACGGCCGCGACCAGTCCATCTTGCGTGGGGTTGTCCTGCGCGCCGGAGAGCATGAACAGGCTGGCGGCGAACTTGGGCCATCCCTGGTGGAAGTTGGCCGTGCAGCAGCCGAAGTTGGGCTCCAGTCCATAGAGATTCGACTCCGGGCCGTCGGTGGTCCAGGGCTTGTGGTGCAGGCTGCACTCCACCTGGTTCGGTTCCTGGTTGTACTGGTGGGCCCACATGTCGTCGGTGAATGTACCGGGAAGCGCGTTGAACGCCAACTGCTCGAGCCGGTCGCCAAGTGCTGGGTCGCCGGCAATAGCGAGCGATTGCTCGAGCGAGAACATGTATTCGACGACGGTGCACAGCTCCGAACCTTGCGAGGGGTCGGGGCCGGCCAGGTGTTCATCGCACGAGAACATGCCGTTGGGCAGGCCGTGATACTTGTTCAACTCGGAGATCATGGCGACAGCCGCTGCGCGATCGGCCGCCGCGCCGGAGATCACCGACCACACAGGGCCGGTTTTTACTGCCTGTCCGTTGTTCACCCCATGCGTGGCCAGCGCAAGGTCCTTGAGTCCTTCGCCCTTTTCCAGCTTGATGAATTCCGCGGTGATTCGCTGCGTGTACTTGAAATCGGCGAACTGCGCTTGCCAGTCGTAGCCCTGCTTTTTGAGCATCCGTGCAAGGTCGAGCAAGTACGGCGCGCCGGTGCGGTTATAGAGCCAGATCACGCTGAGCAACTCATCCTGCCAGCGGAACTTGCTCCAGTCGTGCAGGGGCCGCGCCGGCAACTGTTCAAGCTGGTATTTGAAATATCTGTCCATGACCGGAATCACGCGCGCATCGCCGGTTACATCGTGGTACTGGGTGAGAGCCTTGAGCATCACGATGCGCGGCCACCAATCGTCGTTGGAGGCCGGTCCGATCATTCCGTCCGCAGTCTGGTGACCGAGGGTCCAGTCGATGTATTTCTGTGCCTTGGCCTTGAGAACCGGATCATCGAGCAAATTGGCGAGCGGGACCAGTCCATCGAGAAAGTAGGGGCCGCGCTCCCAGGATTCGCCGGTCCCTCCCAGCCAGCCGCTGTTGGGTCCCACGTCGGCCCAGGTCTCGTCCAGGTGTCCGCCCAGCCCGGCAGCCTGAATTTGCAGTTGTTCCTTCAGCCAGCCGCGCGGGCGGACAGAGCCAAGAGGCAGCTGGTAAAAGGCGCTGGAAGCAAGTGGCGCGCGATTCTTGACCACGGATGCGATACCGGCAGGGGTTTGCGAGGAAGCAAGCACCGGCGCGGCGGAAGAGGAAAGAAAACGGCCGATGGGCAGAGACGATGCCAAGCCGAAAAGGCCTAGCCTATTTAGAAAATGGCGGCGCGTGGAAAAGAAATTCGATGCAGACGACACGTTTGACTCCTGAGCGAATCTTGCCGCTATCGTACAGAGTGCATCCGTGTCGCGCATGGTACAGATGGTCTACTTCCTGCGCTGATCCACACAATATAAATTCGATTCTGCCTTCGATTCCTTCCCGAATTCCGATTACTTGGCCACAACACTTACTGGAACCTCCAGCGATCCGACGCGGACTGTGGCCGGATCGTAGACCGCGATGCGCAGTGATATCTGACCTGCCGGCAAGTCGAGTGCGCCGCGAAGAGAAATGGTCGAATCCGAGGCCATGATCCGTGAGTATTGTTCGGGTTTCAGATTGAGTTGGATACCGTGGTCGAGATAATTCGCGCGCTTGCCCTCCGCATCGTATGCGACCAGAGTAAGTTCGATCTGCGCCTGGCGAATGCCACTCTGAGTTTCCACAAAAGTGAGACCACGGGGGTCCACGCGCAGGTCCACAATTGTGCGCTGCACCTTTCCCTTTAAGGTAGCCGTCATCTCGCCAGCTGGTCCCTCGGGCAGCTTTGTGCCTTCAAACTGGGGTTCGCTTGCCGGCAGGACTCGTGCCTGAAACAGAATCTGCGTGGATGGCGGCGCTCCCAACAGAGTTGCCGCCAACAGCACGCTGGTGTCTGAGAAACTGTGCCCGAATGGCTTATCTCCCGTGTCTGCGTAATAGCCGCGCCGGTAAGCGAGGTCGTAATGGCCGTTGTCCAGACGAAGCTGGATCGTGCGAAATCGCCCATCGGGTTGTTTGGTTGGTACATATCCGATCGTGTAGTAGCTGGCTCCATTCTCGATGACGGCTGCCAAGGCTTCTCGCAGCCCGTTCGTGTTCACATACGCTTGTCCACCTGTCTCTTCGGCGATCTGGCGCATCGAGTCATGGTCGGCGCCCGCCTGGCCTGCGAATTCGACAGGCGGAGGAGCCGCCGCTGCCATCCTCGATTTTTCGATGTCAAGCGCTGTCGGAGTCGCCAGCCCCCGCGCATCCACCGGATATACGGCCACCCGCGCCGCCGATAACAATTCGCAAGTCTCTCTCACGCTGTCCTTGCGGTTGGTTGGACCGTATTGCGCATCGATTTTCACTGGGAAAAGCGCGATTGGGAAAGACCCGGAAAACCAGATCAGATTTTTGCGGCCGGGAACCGCGCTCAGATAGCGAGCAAGACCTTGCAGGGCGGCCAGCGTCATCTGCGCGCGCTGGTCGGTATGGGCCGCCTTCTCAATCTCAAGCATCTTCTCGTCTTGTCCACCTAGTCCCGGGGCTGATGAGCGAGAGGGCCCTTTCATGGGTCCGCTCGCAATATCCGACTGGAGGGTTTCGATCTGATGTTGCGCCGGGTTGTCCATCTCTGAGTTGATTGCCGTCCGCAGTGGCTGCTTCCGCAGAGCCGCGGTCAGTTGGGCCACATCGGTAGTGAAGCCACTTACGAGTTGCAGCCGCGAAGACAGAGTGAAGACCGCGAGCCAGGCGCCGGGCGGGATCTTGCCCAGGTATTCCAGCGTCTTGCGGCGCACATTCTGCAGGTCGCCTTCGGGCGTGTTCAATTCGTCGAGCAGGAGTACGTTCACCGCAGTCGATTTGGGATAGATAGGGAGATTACTGTAGACATTGGGAGGTATCGATGTGGGGCTGGCGGCTGCCGCAGGCGCCGCGGCGGGTTCGTGATCCTCGAAGGAGCTAATGGGCTCCTCGTGTCCGTCTTCCAGGACATGGAACCAACTCCGGTCCAGGCCATGAACGGGTTTGCCCTTATCGGCGACCACCACGTCCACCAGTACAAGGTTGCTGGTCACATGAAGGACGGTGTCTGTTTGGGCTGGCGCATTCGCCACTGGCGCGACCGCTTCGGTATGTGGTTCTTCGGCAGACTCGGTAGCTGGGACATTTTCCGAAGTCTGCGGCACAGACAATTGAGGTTCAGAGGCTTGGGGCATGGCCGATTGGGAGGCGGAATCCGGCGGACCGGTGCTTCCAGTTGAAGGAAAATCGGGCTGCTGCTGCGCGCCGGTGAGGATCCGCATTGTTGAGGCAAAGCGATGGTAGTTGGTGAACTGGATCTCGTTCAGTTGCAGGATAGGCGCGGCGCCGGTGGTATCGTTTGGGTTGACCGGGTCCAGATGAAGAGTCAGGCTGCGCACCGGGCAAATAAAGCTATGGCCACTGATCGAGACTGGTCCGTACTCGATGAGGGTGTCAGCCCGCTTCACTGGATCGCGGCCTTTCAAATCGGCTTCAATGGTGATGCGGAGGATGGTCCCGGTAGCGGGATCCAGCCACAAATCGCCATGATATCCGGGTGTGATGTGGTAGGGCTTGCTCCTGGGGATGTCGAGACTTGGCCTCATCCCAAGAATGCCGCCGCCGGGAACGCCACCGCCGGAATCGACCTGCCCGAACTGCTCTGGGCTAAAGCCATCCAACTGGAAGTGCGAAAAGGGTCTAGGCACCGAATATTTGAATACAGCGACCGGCGTCGCCGCGGAACTTTCCCAGCGGCTCCAGCTTAGGCTCCCCTTGGCGGTGTCTTCCACGATCATGCCGAGTACGGGGCCAAACTCGCCCCATGAAGTCAGTTCTGCCTGCGCTTCCTTGCCTTGGACAAGGGGCTCCGCCGCGGACGACAGGACGCGCTGGTCATTGCGGACTGAGATTTCCATGCTTGACGTCCTCACAAGGTGCAGCCCGGCGCTGACGGGCCAGGCGTTCTTCGTCAATTGTTGAGGACTGTCGTCGAAATACCTGGTGGTCCGGGTGGCGAGGAAATTGGGCAGAAGGGGCAAGGTCTGCGCGACGTAGCTTCGCGCCGCATCCAGCAGGCGCCCTTGGGCGTAGTCGTCGGGTGGGGCGATGGCCGGAATCTCGATTGCCGGCGGACTGAGAAAAGCCGATTGATCGGCGAGCAGTTGCAGGGACTGCACCGTCTCGGGATAGGAAGCCAAATCCGAGGTTAGGCGACCGAGCCTGGCCTCGGTCAGCCGCTCGGAAAGCTCCAGAAGGCGGATCTGGCGCACAATTTGCGTGTCCGGTTTGTGCCCGCCGCGCGCCGTGGTCAATATCTGCTCCAATTGCGCCACTGGCACGCTGGCGGCTGCTGGAGGCGCAATTGCGACAAAGGCCGCGAACAAAATCAGTACCCGCATCGTTTTGCTCCGCCAAAATAGCCGGTGACTGAAAAGAGATTCGAATAAAAAGACGCCTTCGACTCCTGAGTTCGCACTTCGGCACGATCATGATAGTGAACGCCCGATTCCCGCGCATGGTCCAGATGTTCTACTCCCTGCATGTTTATGCGGATTGCATTTCGGAAGCGCGCCCGGCATCGAATCCGCAAGAACGAAGGCCTGATCTATCGATCCGGCAAGCGGTTGCAGGATCGATAGATCAGTCGTTCACTTCAATGAGCCCGCGATGAATGGCCGTGGTGGCGGCCTCGGTGCGGTCGGAGACTTCCAGCTTTTCAATCACGCTGTTCACGTGGTTGCGAACCGTGTTGCCGCTGATGTCGAGGGCGCTCCCTATCTGTTTGTTGGTGAGGCCGCGGGCCAGCATTTGCAGCACTTCGAGTTCGCGCGCGGTGAGGTTGGTCCGCATCATGCGTTCCGCCAGCCGCGCGGCAATGTGCCGGGGAAAGTAGCGCCGGCCCGCATGAACTGCCCTGATTGCTTCCAGCATGTCCGATTGCGGCGCGTCCTTCAGCAGATAGCCTTGCGCGCCGGCCTGCACAGCCCGGTAAATGTCCTCGTCTGTTTCAAAGCTGGTGAGGATGATGACGCGGACGCTGATTTTGGCTCGTTTGAGTGCATGCAGCATGTCGATTCCATTCATGCCCGGCATGCGCAGGTCGAGCAGCACCAGGTCGGCAGGTGTGGAGAGCAGGATTTCCAGCGCATCTTCGCCGCTGGATGCCGAGCCGGCTACCTCGATGCCGGCCTGTGTGCCAAGCATGCTGCTGAGTCCAGCCAGAACCACCGGATGGTCATCCACGATAAGAACGCGAATCGGCGTATTTCGAAGATCGGGCATTGTTCCAATACTCCCGTAGGTATCGCCAGAACAGTTTTGGCCAGGTTGTAAGTGTGATGCGAGGCGGCAAAGACGCAGTGATCTGGACGCGCGTGCCCTGGCCGGGTTTGCTCTCGATGTGGAAGTCCGCGGAAATGCTCTGCGCCCTCCGCCGCATGCCGCGAATGCCGAAGCCCAGCAGGCCATTTGTTTCTTCAAGCCCCGTCCCGTTATCTTCTATCTGCAGACAGGCCAGGTTCTGGCTGTACTTCAGCCGGATGGTGAGGATGGTCGATTGCGCATGCCTGACTGCGTTGGCAACGGCCTCCTGCCCGATCCGGTAGAGAGTGTCGGCTATGCGCAACGGTATGGGCCGCTGATCGCCTGCCCTCTCGCAGACCACCTGAACCGTACCGCCTTCCACCATGCGCCGGGCGCAAAGATCCAGCGCCGTCAAAATGTCCTCCGACTCCAGTGACTCGGGTCGAAGCGTTGCAATGCTTCGCCGGGCCTCCTCGTGACTGTGACGCACCAGATCCCTGGCCAGGTCGAGTTGTTGCAGCACGCCCGTGTTGTTCTCCGGGAGCCTGTTGCGAATCGCCTGCAATTGAAATCCGATACCGGCAAAACTCTGAGCGAGGGTGTCGTGCATCTCGTGAGCCAGACGCTGGCGCTCTTCCAAAACAGCCTCCAGGCGCCAATGCGCGATCCGATGGTAGACGAAGTTGATCACGAGCGCGAGCAGGAGCGAAGCGACAACAATGGCGATCACGTGTCCTGTACTCCACCACGGCGGACCGGCCAGCACCTCCAGGTCCTCATTCGAACGCAGCAGGAGGACAAAGGGGGTAAGGTTGTGAGTAAAGGCGGAATCGACAACGCAGATGCCGCGCAAGCGAAGACTGCTGTCGAGCTTGAGTTTGCTGAAGAGATAGTCGCTGCGGCCAGGATTCATGATCGCCCGGAACGACTGCGCGCCCTCATCGAGATCGAGGATGAGCGTGTTGTCGGGGCTGCGCTCCTTTCCGGTCAGATGTCCTTGTACCTCGACGAATTCGGCGTCGAACTTACCCGTGGACGCCTGCGATGCCGTAACGGATAGGGGCGGCATCGGTGTGCGCGCCCAAAGCACGCGGACGGTGGCGTGCTCCATCGTCGAGCTGAAATCGCCGGGATGCACATCGCCGGCAACTTCGACCTCGTCACCGACCTTGAGAGGAGGAGCCGTGGGCTGCGGTATGTAAACTCCGCCGGTCGAGTCCTGCACAAACAGCATGGGCGCGGTCAAGATCACCACCCCCCGTACCGTTGCGCTCGTGGGCCTGGCGGAAGAAGTCAGGCTCAGGCTGGCGATGCTTTGCGTATTCGCGTTGAAGCCGGCGTTGGCTTTCTCTTCTTCCGAATGAGGCTGCGATCCAAGGAACTCCGAGTCCCATATGGCCTGATTCCTGTGTTCGGAGTCTGCCTGTGCGCGCACGCCTTGCAGCATCTCGACCAGATCCTCATGCGTCGCGGGATGCACGACAACATTGCGCCAGACTCCTCCTGAAGAGTAAGAGCGAAGGCCGACCCGCCCGGATTCAGCACAGCCCGGATCGTTGATGGCGACAACCGTCGGGGCAGCATTGGAACGTGTCGTCACCGCAGCAGCAATCTGGCAGTCGTATGCCAGCAATTTCAGGTGGTACCACTGGAATGGCCGGATACCACCAGGCGTGGGATACGGTTTCATGATTTCTTGCCAGCCATGCGCGGCGCGGCCCAGCACCAGCATGTTGTCGACCGTGCGCACGCCGGTGTAGTAGCCGCTGTAGTCGTTCACGCCCTCCTCTTCATTGCTGGACCGAATGATCAGGCCGGCGTCTCCGCTGGTGCCCAGTAGCTTAATATCGGCTTCCACGGAATAGTTGTGCCAGTAGGGCGATCCGGTCAGCAGCTTTGCGCCGCGCTCATCGGAGTCGTTGCGCATCAGCCCGTTCACCAGTTCCCACGTCCCGCCCAGCGCTTTCCACTCATCCGATGTGCCGCCGGCAAAGGAATCGCGATAGGGCAGGCCGCGGCTGGGGCTGTGCAGATAGGCGCGCAGCAGGAGCAGGCCCAACGCCAGAAAAAGCCCAGAAAACAATCCAATCATGATCCGGCGGCCCGGCAGGCGTGGGAACTTCATTGGATTGAACTCCAGCGCCATTGTCCGAGTGTCCAATCCTGCGGTAACATCGCGCGGACTTCCGGCGAGTTCATGTTCTCGCGCGTGAACAGCCTGGGATGAAGACGAATGGTTGCGGGCACGGATTGCCCTCGCAACCGGGCCTGGATCAACTCGACCGCCTGTTGGCCCATCGCCCGAACATCCTGCTGGATCGAGCAATCGAGATTGCTTTTCTGATCGAACGGCGACAGGTTCGCATTGTCGAATCCGATGACTTTGACCTGGTGTCTCCCTGGTGTTGTGTCGAGCGCATGCAAAGCGCCATCGGTGGTAGTTGACATCAGGGCTACAACCGCATCGAGGTCCGGGTGGGCGCGGAGAGTTTCTTCGGCAACCTGTTGCTCGTGCGGAGCGTTGAATGAACCGATCCGCCGTTCGACGATGTGAATGCCGGGATAATTCTGCGCTGTAAACTGCTCAAATGCTCGTGCGCGAATCATGACTCCAGCAATGTCGGGATTGATGCCCAGCAGGGCCACTGTGCCATTGCCTTTGAGCAATACGGCCGCGCGCTGAGCAGCAAGCCGCCCGCCCTCTTCATCGTCGTTCAGGATGTAAGAAAGGTTTCCTCCCGCGGGAATCGGCAGTGGCGAGCCGATGATGACCGTGGGTATGCCATGCGCCAGCGCGCGCCGCACCGGCATGATCAGAGACAGGGCCTGATCCGGAGCCAGCACCAATCCCTGATAGTTGTTCTCCACGACTCGGTCGACCAGCGCGATTTGCGCTTCGACGTCGTCTTCGCGTGTGGGAGCGTTCCAGTAGACGAAGACTCCGGCCGGGTTTGCCGCCTCCTCCGTCCCGGTATGCAGCGCCTCCCAAAAAATTATGCCCTCAGTCTGCGGAATAACGGCGATTCTGACCGGACGATGCGAGTCGCAGGAAGTGGCGAAGACAGCAAATGCGCAGAGCAGTCCAACCAGCGCGAGACGCGGTCGCATGCGGCGCAGTGCGAAATGGTGAAGCATATTCATTGCCGGGCAGGATGGAGTCTACGCTGCAAACCTGCTCGACAGCAAGCGATGCGCGCCTTCTAGTTCATATGGACTATCTCGATGTGGTCATACTGGCTCATGCGCGTCTCATACCTGGTGAGTAGCCTCGCTGTGTTCCTGATTTCGCTGAATTTGCTAAACGTTTTCAGCGCGAGGAATCAGGCATGTTCTCGTCCGGATGACCTCGACCCTTTGGGAGTTGGGGCATTGGGCTTAACTTCGGTCCAGCTTAAACAGTCCTAGAGAGGCCACGATGAAGGAAACCGCAAAAAGATCGATTCAGGCGTTGACGTTGTTCCTGCTGCTGGCAACCGCCAGTTGCTACGCGCAATTCACTGGTGGAGTCCAGGGAACTGTGCAAGATCAAAAGGGGGCCATTGTCCCTCAGGCAAAGGTCGCCTTGACGAACGTTGAAACGGGCGTTACGCAGACGGCGGTCAGCAACGCCACCGGCGTGTACCGTTTCGTCAGCCTGGCGCCCGGCAACTACACGGTTTCGACGGCCGTGCAAGGATTCGCGCAGGCTTCGGTTTCGTTCAATCTCGCCACCAACGAGGTGCGCGACGTTCCGCTATCGCTCGCCGTGGGGAAGGTTGCCTCCACGGTCACAGTGACCACCGAGGCTCCGCTGATCGATACCTCGGACAGCCGCTTCGAGCAGACACTGGACACCGAGGCCCTTACCGATCTGCCACTGCCCGGCCGCAATGCGACCAACGTTATCACCATCGCTCCCGGCGTTACCGGCACGGGAGGCCAAAACTCGCCCGGCTCGAGCACATCCACCAACTTCGCTCCTGAGAATTGGGTCAACGCCAGCGCCAGCGGCCAGGGCGCCACCGGCAACCAGTACATCGTGGATGGCATGGATGTGACCAGCACCATTCGTCCCGGCGTGCTGAACCTTACGCCGAACTCGGATGTTTTGCAGGAGGTCAGCGTTCAGATCAACACCTATTCCGTTGACTACGGCCGTGCGGCCGCCATTCAGACCGCGATGACCACCAAGTCCGGTACCAACCAGTTCCATGGACTGGCCAGTGAATACTACCAGTATCAGAACCTGGCGGCGCGCGGCGAATTCGGTGTGCCTCAACCGACCGCGGTGAATCCGTATCACGTCAACAACATGTCCTTTGCCGTCGGTGGCCCGGTGATTCCGCACAAGGAGTTTTTCTTCTTTGTCGGCTATGAACCTTACCTGTCGCTGGCGTCGAACGGCAGTTCGCTCGATGGCTTCGAGGATCCGGCATTCGTGACCTTCGCCGCCACCGCCGCGCCCAACAGCCCCGAAGTTGCATTGATGCAGAAGTACCCGGTGGCTCGCATGGTAAACACCAAGGTCGCCGCCACCGCGGGGTCGCTGTGGGGCAATACTCTTTCTAACCCGGCGGATCAGCAGGCATGCGCCGGTGGAACTGGAAATGTTACGGCCTATGACAACATCTCCATTCCATGCTCTACGCCAGTCTTCGACACCGGCAATTTCAACAGCTCCAGCTACTACAACGCCGAGCAGTACAACATCCGCATGGACAAGTACTTCAAGAAGGATCGCGTCTACGGCCAGTTCTTCCGCGACACGATCAACAACGGCGGACCGTCTGCCCGTCCGGCGTTTGCCACCACCAGCAAATATTTCACCTTCTCCCTGCAGGGCAATGAGACACACACATTCTCGTCAAACACGTTGAACGAGGCGGATTTCGGCTACAACCGTATCGAGGGGTTCTCACCCGCCACCGGTTTGTTCGACGTTCCGGTCGTGAACGTGACCAACCTGGGCACGGGCTGGGGAGACGGCTTTGCCCAGGGAGACTACATCCAGCATAGCTATCACTGGCGCGATGTGTTGACTCATATTGTGGGCACACACAGCATCAAGACCGGCTTTGAGCTGTGGCGCAGCAACGACATTGCGCTGTTTGCCGGCACCCAGGACCAGCCCAGCTTCCAGTTCAATAACATGATCGACCTGATCGCCAACAACCCGTATACGGAAGGCGGCATCTCGTATAACCCGGTGACCGGCGCATACGACCCTGCCAATTACGGATACAAGGAGACAACCTTCGGCATCTTTGCGGAAGACACCTGGAAGGTCAATCGCAAGATGACCATCAACTACGGAATTCGTTACGACAACTACGGCAATCCCTACACGGCGCTTGCCGGCACCGTGCTGGCCAACTTCCATCTTGCCTCGGCATCCACCTTCGCCGACCAGGTCGCCAATGGCGTGATGAAAGAGCAGTCGCACGTCTTCAACAAGGATATGAACTGGATCTTCAGCCCGCGCTTCGGCGTGGCCTACGACCCGACCGGAAGCGGCAAATGGGTTGCGCGCGGCGGCTTTGGGCTCTTCCACAACGAATTCACATTGGGCAATGCCGAGAACGGCCTGAAAGGCAACCCGCCCGGATACATCGTGCCAACCTTCTATAACAACGGGTCCACGGCGGCACCAATCTTCGGCTACGGAACACAAAACAAACAACCGTTCGGCTTCCCGGCGCCGGCGTTTGTTGGAGCGCCTCTCGACGCCAAGGGCGGCATCGCAGGCGCGCAGAATGGCGTAGGTGGAACGGCCCCGAATATGTCTTCCCCCAACGCGCTCGACTGGTCAGCCGGGCTGGAACATCAGCTCCGGGCCAACTTGGTGGCCAGCGTCGGTTATCAGGGGTCGCATGGGTACAATCTTATTTCGGCGGGCGGCAATACGGGCAACACCACCTATGGCGTGGATGTGAACATATTCCCCGGTGACCTGATTCAGCACCCGGCGTTCAATTCAAGCGGAGTGTGGACGGGCGACGGGATCCAAACGCGCCTCAACACCAGCTTCGGCTCCATCAACTACGCGTTCAACGCGGCGTACTCGAATTACTACGCGTTCATCGTGGCGTTGAAGGGGAAGATTGGCGCCCACGGCTTCCTGACTGCCTCCTACACGCGTTCGGCCGCCAAGGATGACTGGAACAACTATCCCGAAGGCTATGTGGGAGGTGGCGGGACATCCTACAACTTCAAGCAGTTTTACAGCCCCTCACCGTGGGATGCGCCCAACCGCATCTCGCTGGGCTGGAGCTACGATATTCCCGGCTTGAAGAACGGCAACGGCTTCACGCGCAGACTAACCGACGGCTTCAACCTGTCGGCGACCACCATCCTGCAGTCGGGCAACCCGTTCTATGTGGGCGCCTACAACCCGCTCAGCCTTGTTGACACCGCGGGCGTGACGGTGACCCAGGCCAACTACCAGAGCGAATTGGCAGCGGGACACTTTGCCTACGCCGGCAACAGCGGCAACTACTCCGCGGACGGCGACAACAATAGCGCGCCGAGCGTGGTCAGCTACCATCAGAAAACGGACCGGAAGTCGTATCAGTACACCGGCGTTGTCGACTCCGGCATTATCACCCACAGTCAATTTGCGCAGCCGACGTTCAGCGCGTCCGGCACGGAAGGAAACGAGAAGATGAACCAATTCCGCAACCCAGGGTATGCCGACTCGGATCTTACCGTGAAGAAGACTACGCCGATTGCCGAGCATATCAGCCTTGAGCTGAGGCTCGATACATTCAACGTCTTTAACCGCGTCAACCTGAACGGCGTGAACGCCAACTACAACGACACCAGCGCAGGCTTCGGCACCACCAGCGGTACTTCGTCTCCGCGCTACTTGCAGCTTGCAGCCCGGCTGACCTTCTAGGTCTCTGACTGCATCGTCGAGTGCAAACATGGGTTCCCAGGTCTGGATTGTGAGGCCTGGGAACTCATCAATTTACATCGCGGCCGCGGCTACTTCTGAGCGTAGAATATGTCCCTGCTCTGCCTCGAAATTGTCTCTATCCCAATTTGTTTCGTCCGGTCTCATAAGGATGCTATGTCAGCTTCGAGTCGATTTTTCTTGAGTCTTTTGTGCCTTTTCGCATTCGCCGGCGTGGCCTCCTTGTCCCAGACCGTTGAGCTGAAAAACGAACACACAACGGCCAGCTTCGGTCCCGCGGGTCTGGTTGCGGTCGTTGACATCGAGTCAGGGACACGGCTGGACATTGCTCACGATTCCTGGTCGTTGGCAATCGATGGCAGCACCTTGCGCAGCGGAGATTCGCAACCGAAAGTCACAAGAACTGCGGCGGACGCTGTCGCTTACCAATACGAGAACTCCGGCTATCGAATCCAGGTGACCTACAAGCTTGAGGCGAGCTGGAGATTCGTGAGCAAGCAGATCGACATCGTGCATGCGCCCAGGGTGAACTTCACCGTGCATCGGGTCGTTCCGTGGGATATTGCGATTCGCAATGAAGGGGTCTCCGACTATGTGCCGTCAACCTACACGCCTCAATTCGGCGCCACCATCGACCAAAGCCGAACCTCGCTGCCGGGCAAGGATCTGGGTGAGTTTCTGCGCTTCGCCGGGAATGGAGGCGCGCTGCTGGCGGTGCAGAATCCGTATCTTGAAGTGAAGCGCGATGGGCAATCCGTCAGTATCGGCTATGCGCCGGAGATGGAGTGGCAACAGGCCTGGGGAAAGTTTGCGAGCGATACTGCGTGCCTTGGGGTCTATCGGCTCAGTGGGCGCCGCAAGCCGCGAGAGATGTTTCTGGAATGGCATCCCGCGCCCGGGCAACCGGCAGCCGACGGGATGGACGACGCGGAGATAGAGGCTTTCACCGGATGTGTTCGCGCCTTCCTGATCAATCCGCCCGCTGCGCCCATCAGCGTCGAAGTGGGATGGACACTCAACGACTATCAGATCGACGTCGGCACGGAAGAAGGAAATGCGGAATACAAACGCATCATCGACACCGCATCGGCGCTGGGCATTCGCACGCTGCTTTATGCGCCGGCCAATTCCACACTTGCAGATCGCATGCAAAGCACGGATTCGTGGGGTTGGGAGTATGTGTTGTGGCTTAACCTGGGCGAGAAGATACGCAAGGGCGAGTGGGACCCTGCCAAGGACCCGGTTCCGGCGGACGTTGCGAACATGGTTGCCTATGCGCAGCAGAAGCATGTAGGGTTGCTGGCCTATGTCTACCCGTCGGTGCCGTTTGCGGCGAACCCTTCCTGGCTGGTCAAGCGGCCCGCGAAGGACGGCGAGTCGTCCACCTACGCAACGTTGGAATCCCGCGAGCTGCAGGATTACCTGATTCGCAACTTGATCGCTTTTCAGAAACGCACCGGAATCGCCGGATATTCGTTCGACTATACGTGGCTCAATCTTCCCGGCAGCAGCTATGCACAATGGCGCGGATGGCGGAGAGTCATGGAAGCGCTGCGCGCAGCGGCGCCCTCCATCGTCATCGACGGGCGTCAGAGCTATCAGCTTTACGGGCCGTGGTCCTGGCTCGCCGGAAGCTATCCTCACCCCACCGGAAACGACGAGCAGGCGGAGAGTTTCAAGCCTTATCCCGATCTACATTTCGATCGCGTCTCGGCGGACCGTACGCGCTTCGTCAACTACTGGTATCGCAACTATCAGTTCGCGCCGCAAGAGGTGATTCCCGGCTATGCCACACACCAGACCGAGCGCTCGCGCAATACCGTGGGTGCAGATGGCCGGCGGGTCCAGGAGATGATGTATTCGGCCTACCGGCAACGGGATTGGGACTATCTCGGCTACAGATACTCGTTCCTCTCTTCCATTGCAACCGGGGGCTGGAACAATGTCGTCGATATGATTCCAGCGCGCGACGCGGCTGAATACAAGTATTTTTCAGAGGAAGACAAGGCGTGGATTCGCGACTGGCTGAATTGGACGGCGAAGAACAAGGAGTATCTGCGCCACACCCGCACCATTCTGGATCAACCGTCCATGGGCCATGTCGACGGAACCGCTGCAATTATCGGAGATCGCGGCTATCTTTTTCTGTTCAATCCGAATTACAAGCAGTTGCCCGCACATTTTTCACTGGATACAACGATTGGTATCGCGAAGGGCGAGAAGTTTCTGTTGAAGGAGGTCTATCCCAATCAAGGGCGCATTATTGGTAAGTCAGGCGCCGGTGTCTGGAGTCGTGGAGATGAAGTGCAACTGGCTCTGGACGGGACCAGCGCAACAGTGTTTGAACTCGTTCCCGCGAGCGAGATGAGGCAGCCTCTGGTGCTCAATGCCGCTGCTCTCGAAGCTTCCGCTCCCCCGCGTGCGCAACTGAACGGAACCTCTCTGTCGATCGCGCATGCCGCCGGCGAATCGGGCACGGTTCAAAATGTTGACGTGCTGCTTCCCACGGACCGCAAGCTTTCCAGCATGACCGTGAATGGGACTCCCGTCCGGTTCACGCAGTCGGGAAACTATGTCGACGCGCAAGTCGAATTCCAGGGAACACGCTTTGCTCAGGCTCAGGAAATCGAAGTGGCTCTCGGCGCTGAGGGCTCGTTGTCGGGATCATTTACGATTCCGCAGCGCATCTTCGATCAATTAGCCGCTCGGAAGATGAAGTGGCCCATTCCCTGGACACGGGAAGACTATGAGACCACGTGGCTGGCCCCGGAGCGGCTGCTGCTGTTTGTGCAGTTTGCCGATGGAAGCGACGCTACAAAAGTCGAAGCAAATCTCGATGGAAAGCCCTTCGCGTTAAAGCCGGCCTACAGTTCGAGCCGGGTTGATGCGCCTTGTTTTGTCGGCTTCTATGCCGACCTTTCCACGCTCGCGCCGGACGTGCGGCATACAATTGAACTGCGCATTCCGCAGGGGGCGGCGGCCCAGTTGCAGGGCGTTTTTTTTGACAATGTAATCCCGCAACTCACCGAATCGCTTGCACGCTGAAATGGAGCCAAGCCATCTTCGCGAAGCTCAGAGCATTTCAAGATGAATAGACTTGAGAATCTTCTCGCGCACTCTCCCAGTCGCGGTTTGCGTGCGTTGCAAACGAGGGTCTGGCTGGTCTCTCTGTCATGCGCTCTGGTCGCATGCGTGCCCCACTTGCTTGCCCAAGGTCAGGGCGCGAGCGACGATGTCGGCCCGATTGCCAACGCGCTGCGCAACCACGATTTCGCCCATGCGCTCAGCCTTAGTCAAGCTGCACTGATCAAACATCCCGGCGACTTGAGGATCTGGAGTTTACGCGGAATGGCGTCGGCGGGGATGGGCAACCTCCCGCAGGCACTGTCGGCTTACCACAGCGCTCTGAAACTCGACTCGAAATACCTGCCCGCGCTGGAGGGCGCGGCGCAAACCGAATTTCAAATGGGACACAATACGGCAAGGCCGCTGCTCGAGAGTGTGCTGGCGCAACGGCCTGAAGACCCTACGTCGCATGCCATGCTCGGCGTCCTCGATTACCGCGCAAGGAATTGCAGCGGCGCCCTAGAACATTTCCAGAAGGCAGCCGGGGCAATTGCCAGTCAACCCGGCGCGCTGAGTGAATATGGCGCATGCCTTGCACTTCTTAATCGCGAAGAAGACGCAGTCACGGCATTTGCCCAGGCTCTCGCATTGCAGCCGGACAAGCGCGAGGCTCGTTACAACCTGGCGCTCGCGCAGTGGGATGCGCACCGCGCGGACGATGCGCTGGCCACGCTGCAGCCGTTGATGGACGCGACACTGGCCGACGCGGATGCACTGGACCTTGGCGCGGAAATCTCTGAGGCCAGTGGCGACACACCCCGCGCCACCGGGATTCTGCGCAACGCCATCTTGGCCGACCCGAAGAAAGTTGATTCCTATCTGCAATTCGCCATGCTGTCCTACGATCATGCGTCCCCTCAGGTGGGCATCGATATGCTCAATGCAGGCCTGACGCAACTGCCCAATGAGCCTCGTCTCTATCTGGTTCGAGGCATCCTGCTCACGCAACTCGGCGAGTTTGTGCGCGCGGCGGAGGATTTCGATACGGCCAGCCGGATCGACCCGCAGCTCTCGTTCCTTCGTGTAGCCGCGGGGCTGGTCAAATCGCAACAGCACAAGCCAGCCGAAGCGCTGAAAGAGTTTCGTGCCGATGTCAAGGCTCATCCCAATGAGGCGTATGCTCATTATTTGCTCGCAGAGGAGTTGCTTGAGGAGGGCAAGCCGGAGGGTAGTCCCGAGTATAAAGAGGAAGTCGATGCCGCCGAACGCGCGGTAAAGCTCGACCCCAAATTGGTCGCAGCTCACGATCTGCTCAGCGCCGTCTATCTCGAAAATGAACACACGGATCTGGCCATCGAGCACGGCCGCGCTGCTTTGGCTCTCGACCCGAACGACCAGCAGGCTGTCTATCACTTGATCGTGGCAATGCGGAAATCCGACCAGAAAGATCAGGTCCCAGCGCTCTTGAAGCGGCTCGTCGATCTGCGTGCAAATGCCAAGTCTGACCAGACATCCAGCAGGCGGTACCGCCTTTCCGAGGGGCCAGATCCGGCCAACCCAAAGACCCCTGACCAGCGGTAAACTGACATTGAACAGCCTGCCGATGCACCACTGCGACTGCCAGCCAACGCCCAGCAAGACCTTCAGCCTGCTGGCAGAACTGCTGCCGGAGCCAAAGCGCCGTGCAGCACGGCTTGGGCATTGTTGCGCTCGCAGACCTCGCGCGCCAGGTCGGGAGTGAGCGCCTCGTCCGGCTCGCGCTGCATCAGTGCCCGCGTTTTAGTGATTCGCCCTGTAGTCGATCGTTCGGTCCTCATGGCAAAACAAAATGAGCTCTCCATGAATCATTTTGTATGGATCTCGTGTTTCATTCATTTACCTCTATTTGTTGCAACTTGTTAGGAGCCCACCGAATTACCCACCAATCTCCGCGCAGTGGTCACTGAACTTGAATGTGTCTCCAATACGAATTGCCTGCATAGTGGTTGGGCACAAGAACCAGATCGTATAGCCGGAGCACGACAGACTGCCCTTTGTACGCGGTCAGATCGATGGAAATATGTTCCCAGTGACGATCGGATTCATTCCCTTCTGTGAGCGGGTCTCCGGCGATTGATTGGTCAAGCACCCTATCGTTGTTCGCAAAAACAACCAAATGCCAGGTGCGGCCTCGATCGGCGCCCGCATCGAAGGTGAGTGAAGAACGATCGCCGCCTTCGACAGTGCGGCGCAACAACGCTCCACGCACCTCATCGCGCGGCCAGATTGCAAGGGTGTCGCCGTCCAAATAAGTGTCGCCACGTATACCGGCGAGCCCGCCGCCGGCCCCTCCGAAGCCAGCCCGCTCCAGTGTCCAGTCAGAATCCCACCACTTCGTAAGATCGGAAAGCTTGAATAGTTCCGGCTCCTGGGTTCTGGGCTTTTGCCGGCGGATGACGAGTTTGTCTCCATCCACTCTGGCTCCGTTCTCCAGAAGGATCTTCTCGCCAATCGACGCCGTTCGCTCCGCCAGGGCCGCAATGCTCTCGTCTACCGGTGGTGTCAGGTTGATGGGGCCCATCGTCGCACCGTAAATCCTGTCATGCAGGGCCGCAACCTCGTCAGCCGGCAGCGCAGACATGCCATGCATGGCAGCGACAACCGAAGCGGCATTCGCGGCGTTGCAGTCGGTATCCGCAAAGTCCGCCGCTCGAAATGCGAGGTTCTCGGTTTTTGAAAACTCGCCCTCTCCGAACCAGACGCTGGCGGCGACAATTCCCCCGTTCACAACCGCGTTGTTGGTTGCCGGATACTCGATGCCCCAGCGCTCATTGATCGCTCGGAAGATCTCCTCTGGGGTCTTTCCCGCATCAGCCATGGAGATGACCATGTCCAGACACTGGCGGTAGGGCGACAAGGGCGAAATCAGATGTGCGGCCTTGCGGACGATCTCCTTTGTGTCTGTCTCGACAAATCCCAGGCTGATCATGCCGGACACAAACACCGCTCCGTCGGTGCCTTCAGCGTAGCCGTTGATATGCGTCAACCGGCGAGCCATTTCCGCGGCGACATTGGGCATGCCCGGAGCAAGCGCGCCGTAGACATCGCTGCTGAACTGCGGTCCAATGGTCCACCAAAGCTTGTTGTAGCGCGGGCTTCCTGTATCCGGCGGCTTCACTCCACGCTTGAGCAGCAAGAGCGCCTGTTCGCTGGAGCCCCATGAGCCGGCATTGTTTTCAAGCCACTGCGCTCCCAGTTGCTCCACTGTAAGATGGACTCCATATTTCTCAAACGCCCTGATCGCCACCATCTCGTAGTAGTAATCGTCGTCAATCGGCGCATATCCTTTTGCAGGCCGCAGCGGAGTGCGATCCAATACCGAGGCCACCTGATGCTCGAAGAGGAGGCCAGTCCATTGTCCGATCATTTGCGCAGTCCAAATCGCGCGGACGCGGTCCAGGTATTCAGCACGCGATATCACCAGTTGTCGACGTTCCGTAGATTCAGGCTGAGCCGTTGCTGCAAGTGGATGCGCACACAAAACGATAAGCACCACAATCGTAATAAGCGTGAACCCAAGCCGCAGTTCCATCTTCATCGGCAGGCCTCCTTGTCTTCTAGCGAACTGGGTGCTGGGTGCCCCAGGTCTCGTTTTTGAGACCTGGGAGACCACAAATCTAACTAGTCGCGGCACTAGCGAGCCGGCGCCGCTCGAAATGCATCCGCGCTTTGACGGGCTTCTTGAGCAAACGAAGACTTCAGCTCATCGGCCACTCGAGCAGCGTCTTCTTTGCGCCCCAGCTTGCGATAAATCAGCAGCATTTGATTGAGCGTAGCGTGGTTTTGTGGATCGAGCTTGTAAGCTCTTTCGAAATACGGCAACGCTCCGGCAAGATTGTCTTCGTCGCACTCGATTTTGCCCATCAGGTTCAATGTATCGATAGAGTCCGGCTTTTTCTCCAGCGCCTGCAGAGCCGCGGCCTTTGCCTGTGCGAATTCAGGAGTCGCGGGCCCAGCGCCTTGATGGATCAGCAAATCGGCAAGAAGCGCATTGGTCTCGGGGTTGTTGGGATCCTTCTTCAACTGGTTAAGCAGGGATTGTTTCGCCGCCTCCGGCTTTTCCGTTTCCATGTCGAGCACGGTGCGGGCGACCTTGCCGAACGAACTTCTGGGATCGAGTTCTGTTGCCTTCGTGAAGTCCTGCTCGGCCTCTTCGTACTTCGACAACTGTGCATAGGCAATGCCGCGGACGGCATACAACGCAGCGGCCTTGGGCAGACGCGCAATGCCGAGCGAGAGCGAACCCACGGCCCGCTGTTGCTGTTCATGGTCCAGGCAGAGCAACGCCATATCCAGGTAGTTGCGCTCCTCCTGCGGACTCATCTCGGCTGCCCGCCCCAGATCGGCAAAGGCCGCGGCCGGATCGCCAGCTGCACTCTCGATGGAGGCGCGAAGATTGAGCATGCCTGAGTCGTTGTCTTCGGAGGATTGCAAGGTGGACAGAGCGTCTGCGCCGTGTCCGCTCTCCGCTTCCGCAAGAGCCAGATCGTAGCGCAGGTTGCGGCTGGAAGGGTGCAGACGAAAGGCTTGCTCCAGGACGGAAACCGAATCCGCAACCCGGTGCTCACTGAACAGACATGAAGCATACTCTGTGGCCGAGGTTTCTTCGCTCAGCACCAACTGCGTGCTCTTTTCAAAGTGCAGAATCGCACGGACGCAGTTGTGCGCCTCATATTCCAGCACACCAGCCATCGCGTTGGCAGCGGGTTCATCCGGACGAATGGCCAAGAGACGATGCAAGTACCCAAACGCGCTCGGATTGTGATGCCGATAAGCAAACTGCGAAGCGGCCTTCAATGCAGGCACGTATTTGGGATTCAGAGTGAGCGCCTTATCCAGGCTCTTCAGACTCGCCGCGGAATCTCCCAGTCCATCCAGCGCCATCCCGCGCATGGTCCAGAGCCATGGATCCTGCGGACGGCTCCGCAGGCTTGCATCCACGATCTGAACGGCCTCGGAATAATGGCCCGCACCGATGGCCGCCACCAGCGACGAATCCGCGGTAGATTGAGCGGCTCCGGCAAAGGAAAACACACCTGCCATCACGAAATTGATGCAGGTCCGGCTGAACACCGACAGATTCACCGTCTTCGCTGATAGAGCCATTCACATCAATCCTACTGTCATGGCCTACAAGGTTCCACATTCCGTGCCGCGCGGGAACCCTGCCCTCGCCTTGAGTCAGCATCACACGGCGAGCCCGTTCAGGCTCAGATTTTCGATCCCGCCTGCTCAAGGAATGCCTCGCACTCGGAAAGACCTGGCATGGATGTTTGAGCGCCGGATCGTGTTACCGACAAGGCTGCCACGGCACAGGCAAATCGGGCAGCTTCCTGCGGGGACATGGCGTCTTGTGTGAGGGCATAGGCAAAAGCTCCGTTGAATGCATCGCCGGCCGCGGTGGTGTCGACCGGAGTAACAGGAAAGGCGTCGACGAAGGTGCCTTCCGTATCTTTCCCCGCCAAATATACACCCTTTGCGCCGAGCTTGAGAATCACGTTTCTCGCCCCCAGGCTCAGCAGCTTCTTCGCGGACTCAGGCGCGGAGGACGGAGACGCTTCCGGCCAATGGGTTCCCAGCAGCAGTTGAGCCTCCGTTTCATTCGGGGTGAGCCATGTTACGCTCCCCAACAACTCCTCTGAAAGCGGATATGCGGGAGCGGGGTCCAGAAGAAACGGGACACCCGCGGACCGCACTAGCTTGCCAAGGTACTCGGTGGTTTCGCGCGGAATCTCCAACTGGGCAAGCACCATGGAGGCTTGCTCGATTTCGCCGCGGTATCTCTCGATGTCTTCAGGAAGCAGCAAGCCGTTCGCTCCGGCAATGACGACAATCGTGTTGTCCCCGGTGGCTGAGGTTGTAATAAGAGCTGTTCCCGAGGAACCGGGCGCATTCTCAACGCAGGTTGTGTCCACGCCAGCCTGCTCCACTCCATCGCGGAGTTGATCGGCGAAGGCATCCGTCCCGAGCTTGCCGATCATCTTGACCGAAGCTCCAAGGCGAGCCAGAGCAACCGCCTGGTTGGCCCCCTTGCCGCCGCAATACGTGTTGAAGTTCAGGCCGATAATCGTCTCCCCAAGAGCGGGTAGACGACTCACTCCAGCCACCAGATCCAGATTCAAGCTGCCCACAACAACAATCGATTTCCCCATAAGATGACACCTGTTATCAAAAGATGGGCGCAACCGCAATGGCCGTCAGCCCGATTAAAAAGAAAGCAAACATGAATGGTATCAGTCTCCGCGAATTTGCCGGCGCCGTGGCAAACTCACACCACACAAAAACACCCCAGGCGGCCGAGACCATCGTCGCCCCTTGCCCAATGGCATACGAGATTGCCGGGCCCACCATATGTGTGTGAGAGGCGACAAAATTGGAGAGCGCTCCTGTAGACCAGATCATGCCCCCAACCACTCCCCACAAGTGCCACGATTTGTTGGCCCGCCAGTAGTCGGAGAACGAAACGCTGCCCTCGCCCGTGATCGGCTTTTTCATGAACCATGTATTCACCGGGATGGCACAGATTCCGACGCCGATGGCGAAGACGAATGCGATGGCATAGGGGCCGAGCGGGTGATCCTGCATGGCGGACTTGGCGACGAAGGGGTAGAAGAGCCCCATAAGAATGCCGCTGGCAACGCTCAACCGAACTCCGCGCATGCTCGCCTTGCGGCTGCCCTCGCGGCGCTTGTATGCGATTGCATCAACGACGATTGCCGCGACCACAAATGCGACTCCGCCAAACAGTAGAACCGGATTGCCGCGCGGATCGATGATGTAGTTGAAGACCACACCGACCACAAGGGCAAGGCCGATTCCTATGGGAAAAGCAACTGCCATGCCGGCAATGGCGATCGACGCCACCAGCAGGATGTTCGCAATATTGAACACCACACCTCCCACCATAGCGAGGATCACGCTTGAGTGGCTGGCCTGGGAGAGATTGGGGAAGAAGGCGGACGGCCCGCCATTCAGGCTGCCCAGCGTAACTCCCCACAGCAGGCTTGCGGCGATGATTCCGATTACGTAATCCCAGTAGAAGAGCTGGAAAGAATAGCCGGCCGCGAGCTTCTGCGTGTTCGCCCACGATCCCCAGCAAAGCATGCTGACTAACATGAGCATCAGTGCGATGCCATACGCTTCCGGCTGAAACATCTTTTCTCCTCAAAATCATTCAAGTTCAACAGCGGGCCGCGTGCACCGAAGGCTTGCGCGGCCCGCAATGCCGATGAATCTAGAACCGGATGTGCGCAGAAACCTGAATATTGCGCGCCGCATCCTGACCCGTGGAAAATCCGAACAGGCTGTTGGACAAATCGCTGACCGGCGTGGTCAGGTTTACTCGGTTGAAGAGATTGAATATCTCTCCGCGAATCTGGAGCTGGCCGGCATCGCCCAGAAAGGGTAGAGCAAAACTGCGCTCCGCGGACAGATTCACATTGGCAAACCCAGGGCCGTCGAAAGTATTGCGGCCAAGGTTGCCATCAGTCCCCGTAGTCGGAACCGGGAAATCGCTGACGGCGAATAGGCCCTTCAGGAAGTCCGAACGGCTGGTTTTGATGTGATTCCCGAAACTGGGAGTGTTGGGCGTGTCATAGTCGAACCCGTCTCCGTTGTAGTCTCCGCCGCTTGAGTACTGAGCCGACGTGTAGACGGTGAAGGGCTGGCCCGACTGCATGATGATGACTGGAGACAGCGTCCAGCCACCGGTAATCTCGTGGGCTATGCCGCCGCGCAAGCCGGGCACGCTCCAAACAGCGTCGCCAGAGAAGCGCTGACGCGAATCGTAGTCGGAGCGCGCGTATTGGTTGAGAAGCGTATCGGCATCGAACACGCCTTCGGCGCTGCCGTCTCCTCCAACACCATTGTCATTGTTGCTCGTTAAATCCAGCGCCTTGCCGAAGGTGTAGATTGCGTGGAAGGTCCACCCCTTGGTGAAGCGACGGGAAATAGAGAAAGCGGCGACATCGGTATTGGAGATTCCGATGCTCCTCCCATAGGTAATGGAACCGAAACTCTGATTGAGCCTGGTCACGTTGCCGCCGTTGATTATTTCGTCGCCGGCAAATCGGTTCACATCGGTCTGGAGATAGAGATTGCGGGCGGCGGTGCCAAAGTAGTCCGCTTCAACCACAAAGCCCCCAACCTTTTGCTGCACGCCCAGAGCCCAGCTATGCACGAGGGGCGTCTTCAGATTCGGGTCGAGTCCCCCTACTCCAATGCGGGTTCCCACGATGCCGCCGTGGGGGTCGATCTGAAAACTGATTCCCGGCGGCGGTGCGAAGCCGGTGGCTCCAGAACTACTGGTTCCATAAGAGAAGTTGGCCAGCGTCACACCTGGGTTGAAAAGATAAATGGAAGGATCCACGTCGTCAGGAGGATTGGTCCGCATCTGATTGACGTAGGAGTACTCGCCGATTCTGTTATTGAACAAGCCATAGCCGCCATGGACCGCCGTTGTTCCATTGCCAAAGACATCCCAGGCAAAACCGATGCGTGGCGCCATACGGAATTGAGCATTGTTGGTGGCGCGGCCATTGCTGCCGCGTACCAGCATGGACCCGTCCGCGACCTGCGCCTGGAAATTGGTTCCGGAAGCAGGCGTGAAGAAAGCGATGGGGCTGCCGCTGTTCTTCACACTAGAGAGATTACCGTAGTCGTCGAAGCGCAACCCGAGGTTGAGAGTGAGGCGGCTGTTTACCTTCCAGTCGTCCTGCACATACGGCGCCACATAGCTCAAACCAACCTGCTGGTAGATATTTGTGGCGACCTTTTCCGTTTTGGGGTTCATCACCGGTCCGCTCTGAGAGAACGGCTGGTCGCCCGCCATGTCGGCGAGATTGAGGAAAAGGAAGTAGGGGCGAACGTCGCCGTTTTCAAAGTTATCGAGATCCGCAAGCCGGTCGACATCGATACCGACACGCAGGTTGTGTTTGCCGCGAACGTAGCTCAAAGTGTCGTGTGCGTACCAGCTATTCTGAGCCCAGCCCGAAGGCCCCCATTGGGCGAAATCATCGTCGATGCCGCCGATGTAATAGATCGTGGGCAGCGACGAAAAGGGAGCGGGCTGCGATCCCGTCACGCGGTTGTAGCTCACGCTGACTTCATTGACGATGGTTGAAGAGAAGGTGTGAAGATAGTCGAGCTTGTTGTACATCCCGGTGTTCGGAGAAATGTAGCTATAAGCCGGCCGCGGATCGGCATGTTGCGATTGAGTATGGTTGTCGAACAAGCTGTAGAAGAGCTTGTCCCGATCCTGATGAAAGTTGTGATCGATGCGGATATGACCCTGGAAGCCGTTGTTGAATGGTGAAGAATTGATGAACGCCTGGCCGCTTGCCACCAGCGTCCCCGGAATGTTGGGCTCGGTGTAAGGGGAGCCGAAGTTGGCCTCGTTGTCGGCGATGGTCTGAAGGTTCTGGGTGGGATACGCGGCCGGAGGCCCTGCGGCAAAGAACATCGCCGCGAGAGAATTAGGGAAGTTCTGCTTGACGTAGTCCTCGTAGTCCTTGGTCTCGATGTTCCCATTGAATGTTTGGCCAAGCACGCTCTTCATCCAGAAAAGCGAACCGAAGAAGAACGTGTGATCCCTGAAGATCGGTCCACCCACGGTTCCGCCAAAATCGTTACGCAAAGAGTGCGGCAGATCGGTCTGAAACTCGGTGCGGGCCGTCATGGCAGCATCGGTGTGCATCTCCGAGAGGGTGCCGTGAAACTTGTTGGTGCCCGGCTTGGTGAACAGTTCAATCAACGCGCCGCTTTGCAGGCCCTTCTCCGCGGAAAACGTCGCCGCGGTCACCTTCATTTCCGCAACTGTGTCGGGTTCCGGGGTAATATTCACCACGCCGTCGCGAGAGTTGCCGTTGACGGTCGTTCCGTCAACCTGAAATTCATTGGCGTCCTGGCGTTGACCTCCGGCATTGATCTGAAAACCAGCCTCGGTGCTGAAGCTGTTTGTGCCCTGCGAACCGGCCGAGGCAATGGATCCGGATGCGTCTCCCAGTCCGGTGACGCCCGGAGCAAGCGATCCAACACTGGCGTAAAGATTCTGTCCAACCAGCGGAGATTCCTTTACTGTCTCATCTTCTAGAGTCCGGCTCATGGTGCCTTGCGTGGTTTCCAGAGTCTCCGTCTCGGCACGTACCTCTACCGTTGCTACGCTTTGTCCGACTTTGAGCTTGGGATACACCGCACGGAGCGCGCTGCCCTCAACAACCAGATCCTTCTGCTCCCAACTCCCAAATCCTGGAGCTGCAATCTGAATGCGGTACTTGCCTGGAGCGAGATGCTGGATGCGTACATAGCCTTGTGCATCGGAAATGGCGGTTTGCTGAACCAGGGTGTCCTGGTTGACGACCGTCCATTGAGCTCCGGTAACAACAGCTCCGCTCTGGTCAACCACAGTTCCTTCGATTCCACTTGCATACTGCGCCCGGCCGGCCGCGGCCAGGAGCAGCAACATGGCCAGCATCGTGAATGCACGAAGGCCAACTAGCCTCAAAGTCGATACCATCGGTGTCTCCTCTTTGTCCCAGATCGCCTCCGTCCCGAAGTGCGGAAAGCGCCTTGAAACGTTTCAAATTACGACGCGACGAATATTAAACCCGCGATTTTAAGATTGTCAACTGTTTTTATAACCCGCCTGATTTTTTACCCCCGCGCTCTTTCAAACTTATTTCGGCAGACCGAAATATCCATGTCGGGTTCCCTTCCCTGTGTATTGTTTTCATCGTTTTAAGGAGATATACTCGCTGCGCGCGGATAGCCTATTGACACTCAAAAGCAGTCGATTGGCAACTGGCATCGAACCCGGTGGCTCGCCCCCTCAAGGCGGTCTGCGATTCAAAGCCACTGTACTTCTGGATTAAAAGCTTTTATATTCCTCTCTGCCGTCTCTTCGCAGACCTTTGGCATCTGGAGGATAATTCGTGACTGACCTTCGCAATTCTCTTCGCTTGGCTTTTGCATGCATGGTTCTGACCATTGCCGCTTGTGCTCAGGACACGATGGTCCATCCAGTGTGGGAGCAGATTCCCGGGCCGTCCTGCGCAGCCATCCCGGAATGGAACGCCCCTGGCCCGCCTGCGACATGCACCAGCTTCCAATTGAGCGAATGGCTGCGGGACATCGCTCATTGGCGCGCGGAGAGGCTTATTCGGGTCGGCTACGACGATTCACTCTATCGGGAACCGGCGCTCCTCTGGACGCAGTCAAGCTTTGTCCAGCCCCAGATGATGATCCATGACCGGAAGTTCTATGACCCGTCAACACGTCGGTACACCGTCGATCGCTATCTGGACGACGTGAATAAGCGCTATGGCGGAATCGACAGCGTACTCATCTGGCATACATACTCCAATATCGGCATCGACAGCCGAAATCAGTACGATCTCTTCCGGGACCTTCCCGGCGGTGTCGCCGGTGTGAAACAGATGGTAGATGACTTTCACAAACACAATGTGCGCGTCTTCTTTCCGACCATGCTATGGGATCAGGGAACGCACGACGAAGGAGCCCTCGATGCCGAAGCACTCTCGAGTGAGTTGGCCTCCGTTGGCGCCGACGGCATCAACGGCGACACCCTGGAAGGAATGCCGCGCACCTTCCGCAACGCCTCTGACAGCAAAGGCCATCCTCTGGCACTGGAACCCGAGCTCGGGCCGGGTTCCGATGAGATGCTGGCCTATAACAGCCTGACCTGGGGCTACTGGAATTACACGTTCGTCCCATCCGTGAGCCGCTTCAAGTGGCTTGAGTCCCGCCACATGGTGAACATTTCGAATCGCTGGGCTCACGATCATACCGATGACCTGCAGGAGGCCTTTTTTAATGGCATTGGCTTTGAGAGTTGGGAGAACATCTGGGGCATCTGGAACCAGATGACGCCCCGCGACGCGGAGGCCCTGCGCCGAACCGCCACCATCGAACGCGCATTTGCTCCATTGCTTACCAGCCCCAAGTGGGAACCGCACTTCCCCATGCAGCAGTTTGGAGTCTTCGCAAGCAAGTGGCCGGCAGAAACCGAGACGCTGTGGACGATCGTCAACCGGAACGGATATGCCGCCTCAGGCCGCCAGATGCTGGTCCCCTACAAAGCGAATGCGCGCTACTTCGATCTGTGGCATGGAACCGAAATACATCCGGAACACGAGGGCAATTTCTCCGTACTCGCTTTTGATATTGAGAGCAACGGATTTGGGGCCATCCTCGAGGACACAGCGCATGAACCGAAACTCGACCCGTTGCTTCCGGCAATGCAAGCCCTCAGTGAGCATCCACTCAGCCAATTCTCACATGAATGGCATTCTCTGCCTCAGCAGTTGGTCCCTATTGAAGAAACAAAGCGTGTCTCAGCCGCTCCTGACGGGATGGTGAAGATCCCGGAAGCAGATTACGTTTTTCGCGTCAATGGAATCGAAATCGAAGGCATGAACGATGACGGGGTCGACTTTCAGTATCCCTGGGAAGGCTCGGCCCGGCGATATCATGAGCACAAGATTCATATCGGAGCTTTCTGGATCGATAAGTATCCAGTTACGAACGCGGAGTATAAGCGCTTCCTGGACGCCACGCATTACCACCCGGCCGACGACCATAACTTTCTCAAGGACTGGAGCAATGGGACCTATCCAGCCGGATGGGATTCAAAGCCGGTAACCTGGGTCTCGCTGGAGGACGCCCGCGCCTACGCGCACTGGGCGGGCAAGCGTCTGCCGCACGAATGGGAGTGGCAGTACGCTGCGCAAGGCACGGACGGCCGAATCTATCCGTGGGGAAATCAATGGCCTCAACCTCCTATGCAAGCGCCCGAAAGCAGTGCAGAGATTGCGCCGGCCAGCGTTTATTTGCCACTTCCCGACAAGGGCCGGGACGCTCTGGCTGCCAGCGCCGTCAATTCTCACCCCGCAGGAGCAAGTCCATTTGGTGTAATGGATATGGTCGGTAACGTTTGGCAATGGACGGACGAGTATGTGGACGAACACACGCGCGCTGCGGTCCTGCGCGGTGGGAGTCACTATCAACCGCAGGGATCGCGTTGGTATTTCCCCCAGGCTTACAAACTTTCGCAGCATGGCAAATACCTTTTGATGGCCCCCAGCATCGATCGGTCCGGGACCGTAGGCTTCCGCTGCGCCGCCGAAAGCAAATGAAGAGTGGACGGCAAATGAAATTTGGACAGTACATGAAATGTGGATAGCCAATGAAAGACGATCAATCAGCTGCCGGTAGGATGGCCAATGCCGGTAAGCAAATGAAACCCGAAACGCGGGTAACCATGCACCAGATTGCCCGTGCAGCCTCGGTCTCGCTGGGCACTGTGTCTCATGTAATCAATGGGACTGCAACGGTGCGTGAACCGCTTCGCCAAAGAGTATTGAAGGCAGTCAAGAGCCTGGGATATGAACCGAACGAATTGTCCCGCGGTCTCCGCCTCAACAGAACCAACATGATCGGCATGATCATCCCGGATATTACCAATCCGTTCTTCCCCGGAGTTGTGCGTGGCGTCGAAGATGTGGCATATAAGGATTCTTATCGTCTGGTACTTTGCAATACCGATAACGACCCCACTAAAGAGGCCGTCTATCTGGGCCAGATAAAGTCTTTTCTCCCGGCTGGCATCCTGATCATTCCCGCACCTGACAGCAAAATCTCCGAAAATGTTTCCGGCCCTCCCGTTGTCTGCGTTGACCGTCGGCCCGAAGGCTGGAAGGGAGACATTGTCACGGTCGCGAACAGAGACGGCGCCTACAAGGCCGCAAAGCATTTGATCGACATGGGACATCGGAGGATTGGCGTGATCTCGGGCCCTTCGCATTTGACAAACGCCCTGGAGCGCTTGGACGGCTTTCGCCAGGCTCTCAACGACGCTAAGATTCCCATTGCTCCTGAATATATCCAGGAAGCCCACTTCGACCGCAACAGCGGATATACATCGGCAATGCGACTGCTTCAATTGCTTCCGCGTCCGACCGCAATCTTCGCCACCAACGATCTAATGGCCATGGGCGCATTGATGGCCATCCGCGATTCCAAACTTGCCTGCCCAAAAGATGTTTCAGTCATCAGCTTCGACGGCCTCGATGTGACCGAATTGACCGATCCGGCGCTGACGACCGTCTATCAGCCTGGTTATCAGCTCGGCTATGCAGCCGCGCGATTGCTCCTCGAGCGTATCGAAGGCTCCGACGATCCTGCAAAGGAGATCGAATTGGAAACCGAACTCCGTATTAGACATTCAGTGGCCCGCATCACTGCGCGGCCTCAGCGCCGATAGGATTTCTCGTTGCCGCGCCTCAGTTGTTCGCAGCCGACAGTCAGTGCAAGTCGTCGATTCAATTGCGAGGCCAGGAGACAGATTCCGATATCTGCACTTGGGCGTGGGAAATGAGTCGATATACTCGAGGGTCTTACGGGAATTGTCAAAATCCGCTTAGATTTTTCTGTATTGCCCGCGCTTCGACGGCAGAATCTCAATGTCGTCGGCCGCAGCACGGCGATCCTGACGAGTGGAGGATTCTCCCGCGCGTGCGTCTTTCCTATCGAATTCAATCACCACCGGTTTGGGCGGAAGGAACTCGGGCGGCGCTGTTACCAGTCTTGGCGAAGCTCCGCGCATGTTTACGGCTGCGTCGATCGGGTCTTGCTGAATGGTCCGGTCAAACGTCGGCCGCTCCGGCCTGAGATCGGAATTCGACCCTGCGCCGGCATGTTGCTCAACCAACTCTTCCCCGCTGTGCCCGTGGTTGACGCCCAGCACAAACAGCAGGTTCCTCAAGCTGCTCAGCCTCGATGTCCGGCTGTCTTGCGCTTCATCCAAAGCGGCGCTTTTCGTTTCCTCCGATGCGGGCACGGTTTCGGGGTTGGGCGCCTCAGGCAAGGGTGGCGCGCTTTCCAAGGACAGCGCGGCGGCGGCGCCACTCTGGAGCGGCTCTGCATTCAGATTGGCCGCCTCGACCACAGGTTCCGCATCATCGGAGTGCCGCTTCGACGTCCACACCTTTGCCGGCTGCCAAAGCAACGGCGGGCGGGACTGCTCCGCGAGCCGCGGCGCATCGCTTAGCCACCAAGGCAAATCAGATGGTTGATTCGCCGAGGGCTCACTGGAATCCTGAGCCTGTGTTGGAGCAGGCTCGCCGGCAGGAACGGCTGCCGCTTCGGCAGGAACGGAGACCACCGGCTCTGCGAGAACGGCGGGCGATGGATTGGAGGTCACAGCGGTTGAAACCGCGCGAGGCGAAAATGGAACGTGCTTCTCGGCGGTCACCGGCGAAGCGAAGTGCTCGGCGGCTTCTGCGAAGGGCGAAGAATCTTTTGCAGGCGGCGCGGGAGTCGCTGGCTCGGCAACCACGGGCGACGAGACGGCCGCTGCGGTTTCAGCCACGGGTACGGCAGACAACGGCAACGAGAAGCGCTGCGCGGCTTCAGCGGCGGGCGGTGCGACCTGCGGCGAGGAGAGGCAAACCGCCGGCGCAGCAGCCTGCTCAGCAACGGCCCGGGGGGAGAAGCGAGCAACAGCAGCGGCGGCAGCAGCCACCTCCGGTTCAAACATGGAGCGCACGGAAGCCGGTTTGGAAGCGACCGTCATGCTAACCGGCACTTCCGGCACAAACGTTGTGCTTCTTTCCGTCCGCCTGGGAGCGTTGTTGCTATGAGTCTGCAGATGCTTCTCAACGGCTTCAACGGAAAGGCGAAACGCGGGATCGGCTTTTGCCAGTCCCACGCGATTCAACACAAATCCAACCGCGCCCACATTCAAGCGCTGCAGTGTGGCAGCGACATCGCGGAGTTCGGTGCGCGTGGTAACTCCCGACTCAACGATCACGATGGCGCAATCGACAAACCGCGCCAGGTACTCCGTCTCCGCGGAGACAAGCAACGGTGCGGTGTCCGTGAGAACGAGGCTCTCCTCTTCAGTCTCCCTCTCCTCAGCCATCTGTTGGAGCAGTGCGGTGGGGCGGCTCACACGTTGCAGCGGGACCATCTCATGTCCGGTTTCACTTCCGCCGGCCGCGAGACGGGGAGCCGGCGGATGTGCACCCGTGGCATCGACAAGAACCGTTGGCCTGCCGATGGCTTCAAGCATCTGGCTCACACGGTTCACAAGCGTGGTTACACCCGCCCCTGAGCTGGCTCCCGTAAGAATGCAGTTCTTCAGATTGCCTTGCTTGCGGCCATGCTCGATTGCCGAGGCCAAGCGTAACATATACTCTTCCGCCACGCCCTCGGAGACCTCGCTGAAGTTCGGCAACTGCGCCAGCGGTGCGAAGCCAAGAACCTGTTCCATGTCGGACGCGATATAGACCCTGGGATCGACCTTGAGAACGGTTACAGCGGCCAGAATTCCAAAAAACAGTCCAGAAAAAGCGATCAGCACGGCATTGCGTAGGACGCCTGATTTGGTGCGGCCGAGCGGGGCAACCGCGGGCGTGACCTGATACGCCGCGGCAGGCGCGCTATCTTCGAGCATCAGGTTGTGCATCTGCTCGTCGACGGTTGCATAGCGAGCCTGCAGCCGCGCGATGTCGGCCACCAGGTCGCTGGATCGCTGCAGCTTCGGCGTGGCTCCGCTGGCCGCGCTGGCCATTTGACGCATCTGTCCATTGAGCTGCGACTCCAGGCCGGCGGTCCGCTGCAAATCCGCACGCAACTGCAGTTGGATTCGCGATGCCGCCTTGGAGCGCAGATCTTTCATCATCGCTTCCAGGGTGCTGTTGATCTTGGTCAGTTCCGCCTCATCCTGCTTGTATTGAGGATTCATCGGCGTAAGGTTGGCCATCTGCGAAATGAGCGTGGCGCGGCGCGCGTTCAGGGCCGTCTTCATGCTCACCAAGCCCGCATCGCTCCCGATCATTTCATCGGCTACCGCGTCGATGGCCGACGACGAGGGCCCGCTACCCGCATCCAATGAGGCGAACTTCTGTTCGGCCGCATCGTGATCGGTGCGCGCCTTCACGAGTTCCGACCGAATCTGCGTGATGTCCTCGTCGTAGTGATCCGGAACCGCTGTGCCGACGGACGCCACTCCCAACTGCTTGTTCAGTTCGTCCTGTTCGACACGGTCGGCAGCAAGCGCGCTCTGAATGCGATCCTTTTCCTCGCGCAGCATCGTCAAGCGCTGCGTATCTCCTGTCCGCTCATCCCGCGACGCGCTCTCGATGTAACTCGCGGTGACTGCGTTGGCAATCCGGGCCGCCGACTGCGGATCGCGCGCGCGTACGCTGATCGTGAATTGGTATGCTTCCCCTGGTCGCGCTACTTGAAGCGAACGCACCAGGCGTTGCGCGGCAACCTGATCGGACTCACCAGGGCCCTGAAAGCCGTCCAGCTTGTGGACCGCACCGATGAGAACATCGTCGCGGCTCACATTCATCATCTGCTGCTCGATATACGTCTCGTAGGTATTGGTATCGTAAGGCCAACGCTGCGGGCCGCCCTCGCTGGGCAGAACCTTCCCGGGCGTGGGTTGGACATAGACGACGCTCTCCGCCATGTACGTTGGCCACGATTTGAAAACAAATACCTGGACGAGGAGATACACCATTGCCAACGCAACAAATCCAAGAGCGACCGTTCTCGCCAGCCGCCAATGGAGTTGCAGGCTGCGCTTGATGTCAATATTAAAGAACGCCTGCTCCGTGCCTTCAGTAGGCAAGGGGCGCGTCGGCCCTGAAGAGGACGCGAGGTCGGCATCGCCGGCGTGAACCGGACCCACCTGCCCCGATTGTCCGAATAGCTGGTTCATGGCAACCCCACACCGATCAGAGCCGCCGCCGTGATGACCGGACTGAGCCGTTCAACCACGTAGGTGGCACGGAAGAAGCCGCTCTGCGGCACAAAAATAATCTCCCCCGGCTTGGGCAGGATCTCAAGAGACTTTGCCGGGTTGAGCAGATCGTTCATTGAAATGATGCGCGAAGTCCCCGTGGCCGGGTCCACGATCTGGATATGCGGCTTGTTTCCCGCGGGCTCGGTGAATCCACCCGCCGCGGCAAGCACGCTGGCCATCGTGGATGTGCCGGTCAGTGGAATCGCGCCGGGATGCTGCACCTGTCCCAACACTGAAACATAACGCTCGCCGCCGTTGGGAACATAGACTACATCGTCGCGGCGCAAGCGAAGATCGGCCATGGAATTTCCAGCGTCGATCATCGATTTCAAATCGACCCAAATTACCTCGTCATGGCCGCGATAGATGGCGCAACGCTCAGGAATCTGCGCGGCCTTGTTCGGCCCGGTCTCGAGGCCGGCGCGGGAGAGAGCCTCCAGCAGTGTTGGCGTGCCGTCAAAGGAGACTACGCCCGGCTTCTCCACCGCGCCCAGCACCAGCACCTTGTTGGCAGTGTATTTAGTCACCGTAACCTGGGCTGCGAGGTTCGTGTAGTAAGTCGAAAGCGCAGTGTCGATGGCGTTGCCCGCCTCAGCGCGCGTCTGCCCGGCCAGCATCACATCGCCCGCCAGGGGTAGTGTGATGCGACCATCCGGCCCCACAACAAGCTTCGCCGACAGGTCCGGACGCCCGGCGAAATCCACCGCGATCTCGTCGCCCTTGCCCAGACGGTACTCTTCGTTTGCGGGTGGCTCAAAGTTGCGCAGCGTCTCCAGCGGGTTGGCTTTCAGTTGCGGCTCAGTTGGATCCTGAGCCAGTCCAACGCATCCAAGCAAGGCAATTCCTGCGAGCATGAGAGCAACATGTGCAAAGCGTGTTCGATAGCTCATGCTGTTGCCTCCCGGCCGCGGAATTTTTCCAGGCCCCGATGTACAAGCCTGTATCCCTCTTGCTTTTCCCTGTCCGTCAACACCCAGCGATGTAACAGCACCGCTAAAGCCGCTCCATAAACTACCCCAACGACAATCAAAACGCCCGCCCCCTGCCAGCGATTCAGAGCCGCCACCAACCGCACGGTGGGCCATGCCAGCAAGCCCGCTACCGCATAGGACCAGAAGCCGGGCATCACCACCACGCGCAGGAACCGGGCCAGTTTCAAATCCAAAACAAAAAGCACGCGGCTCATCAGCCAGCAGGCTGAAAAGACCGTCGCCACACTCACTGCCACTCCAATGCCAAAGGGCGTCCAGCTTCCCTCAATCCAGCGCGACAGCGGCAAGGTAACTGCCAGCAACAGCAGGTTGGGGATGGAGTAGTTGAACTCCTCGTAGACGCGTCCCATTCCTCTGAAGATCGAGGTCCCCGGCCCCGTCAACATGTGGAACTGCATCGAGATACTGAATAACACAAACAAGGGAATCAATGAATCCCTCATCGGTAACGCTGGACCTAACCAAACGTGCACGATAGGTACTGACCAAAAGGCCATGGCCGATGCAAAAGCCGCGGTGCAAAGGTTCGAATACCGCGCACCCTTCAGATATAGGTTCTGCATATTCTGCTGCCATGTGGAGCGGTCTGAAGCTGCATCCACATGCGAGGCGGCCGGCAGCAACGCGGCAAAAAAGGCTGTCGGTATCGACGAAAGAGACGTAGGCCATTTCTTCGCTACGTCCAGCAGGCCAGCGGCCGATGCGTCGATCATGGTCAGGGCCGCCAATCGATCCACCGAGACCTGGACGATGGCGAGCATGCTCTGGAGTTGGACCAACCCTCCAAAATGCACGACGTACTTGAGCGAGTCCCGATGCACCCGCCGCGGCGAAAGATGCAGCCATTTGATGGTGCGGTGCGCCCACCACCAGGTCAGCCCATCGTTGATGACAACGCGCGCGAGGTAAGCCTCGGCGAGTCCGCGAATGCCGCGCCCCGCGCTCACCAGCCAGACGATCAATGCCAGCTCGGCAAGAATGCCGATGATTTGAAACACTTGCGTCGATACAATTTGCTGGGTTCCGGCCAGCATGTCACCGAAGGCATTGAATGCGATGCTGGAAAGGAACACCCCCAGCACAACGAGCACTGCCTCCTTGCCGTCGCTGGCGTGGGCTGGCGGAAGACGCAGCAAGGGAGCAAACCAGTTCCAGCCCAGTACAAAGCAAGCGAAGATAGCGGCGCACAGTGGGATGGTCACTGCCAGTCCGGTTGAAAGCAACGCATTGGCTTTGTCGTACTCCTGGCGTGCGTGGAACTCGGCAACGTACTTGATGTAGACATTGGAAATGCCCATCGTGCTAAGGCCCACATACGTCACCAGGATGAAGATCGTGGTCCAGATTCCATAGGCTTCAAGGCCGATGCGTGAAAGCAGAAACGGCACCAGGCAAACGCCTCGGGCCATGTTCACCATGCGCGCGGCAATGGTGGCCGCCACGTTGCGTCCGAATTTGCCGCTCACTTCAACCAGCGGTTCCCGCGCAGCGTCCGGGCTGCCCATTGCCACGGCAGCCTCGGCGTCGATCGCCCACGCCATCTCCCGCTCCGGAGGCTCCTCTATCAGCGGCGTATTCGTCATGGCAGATGTGCCTCCCGCTTGGTCCTGGCCCACTCCGCGCGGCTGCGGGACTGGCGAAGCACGAGCGGCGTGATCAGGGCTTTCCAGATGAGATAGAGCGGCGCGGCAACCAGCGAAGCCAGGTCGCGCATGGGCTCATTGCCCAGCAGAGCGGCCTGCACCACGTACAGCAGAGCAATCGCGGCGCACACCAGCGCGAATACATGCAGCCAGTGCACGGCAAGGAAAAGCGTCAGCAGGAGCGCGAGAATTCCGCGCGACAAGGGAAGGCTCCACACGTCGGCCAGCGTCTCAAGAACACGCCATCTGCCCTGCGGCAGCGCGGAAATCAACCGGGCCGTTGCGCGGCTGGCAACCCTGAACCGGCCGCCTTCCCAGCGCGCCTCCTGGGTAGCTTTCGCCGCGCCTGACACCGGACTGTGACCATGGACAAATTCGTCGTCAATCCAATAAACCCGTATGCCTGCCTGCGCCAGTTTTGTGTGGTACTCCACATCTTCCGCAATGCTGTCGGCATCAAAGGGAACGCGCTCAAGCGCGGCCGCCGTGAGGGCAAACCCGTTTCCAAAAAGTCCTGTTGAGAAGCCCAGGCCTGCCCGTCCCCGCGCGCGCAATACATTCATGCCGCGAAAGGCAAGCGCCCGAAGCCGCGCCAGCGGATGCCCGGCGCCCACTGCCGGCAACTCCAGTTCGTACCTGCATTGCGTGGCCTCCGCGCCCTGCTCCAACTTTGCGCGTGTGGCCGCAATCAGGTTCGGACTCACCACTGTGTCGGCATCCACTACCAGGACCGCATTCGCACCCGACGCCAGCGCAGCCGCAAACCCGTGCCGCAACGCCGCTCCCTTGCCGCGAAGTTTGCGATTATTCAATTCCACGACCTGAGCGCCGGAATCGGCAGCCGCTGTTGCTGTCCCGTCTGTGCAGTTATGTGCGACAACAAAAACTGTAGTCGCGCCGTCGGCCGCCTTCAACGATCGAACCGTCCGCGCGATCATTCCTTCCTCATCGTGCGCCGGTACTACGACGGCCAGACGAATGCTCCGGCCGAGCGCCGCTTTCGGATTTCGCGCGCGAAAAAGATTACCGGCAATACACAACGCCAGATCGAGAAACAGCGGCGTGGCAAACAACGCCATCAAGACCGCCAACACCGAAATTGAGACCCGCTCCATCTATGCTCTCTACTCTTTCAAACTTCTCTATTACCATGATCGTCTAGATTTGTGGTTTCCCAGGTCTCAAAAGCGAGATCCCCTTCGTCTTAGCTCAGGGTAGGCTCCGGGGAACCCAAACTTGTGGGCAAGATTACGAAATCGCGCTCTCAACTCAACACCTTTTGAAACTGATACCGTTCCGCCTTTGCATTCTCTTTCGCCGGCCCAATTGCGGCCGGATTCATCCCATGAATCCAGCCTACGACGAGGAAGAACAGCAGCAATGCCTGCTCGCCCAGGTAGACCGTAGTCAGCGCGGTCACCAACCCCATCAGCACGGTCAGATGCGCAAACACAAGCGCCTTGTCCTCCATCCCCAGTTGCTGCCTGGCCAGCCGGTACAAACGCACTCCACAGCCCAGCAGGATCAACAGAAACAACCCCAGTCCCGTCAATCCCTGCGCCGCCGCCAACAGCAGGTACTCATTGTCGACCGACGTCTGCCCATGCATGGCCGGCAGCGTAGTAATTCCCCGGCCAAACGCTTTGCGTTCCTCGATCAGAGGCACGTAGTTTCGCAGCAAGTCCCTTCGGTAGACTGCGTTCCTCTGCGTTTCGCTGGAGGCATGGTTGATATCCACATCCGTGTAGCGCATCCCATAGTAGTAGGCAAACGCCGAAAATGCCGCCAGCACAAGCACAAACGCCAGCGTCGCCTTGCCGAGCGGAAGCTTCCATATCAGCAAAGCAAGCGCCAGCGACAACCCTACGCCTACCCACGGCCCGCGCGATTGCGTCATCAAGAGGCCTGCAACAATGGCCCACAGCACCAAACCGCGAAGGGTCAACGGCAGGCCGTCGACGATCCTCCGCGTTCCCCAATTGGGCGCGAACTTTCTTAGCCATAAACAGTAGATCAACCCCATCAGGAAAATCATTCCCGCCAGAATGGCGTGTGCGTAGGGTCCGGCAATGCGCCCGAATCCCCAGCGCATCTGCACCGGCCACAACACGGGCTGATCCGGGAAAATATGCCTGAATACTCTTTGCCAGATGCTCCTTCCCGTCAGAAAATCGACTACGCTGATGCCGGCCACAATGGCCAGCAAAACCACCATCCGGCGCAACACTCTCTTGCGCGCCGGATGTCCCTCGGCCCCTTGCTGCTCAATCAGAAGCTTGCCGAGCATATAAGGCAGCACCATGGTGCAAAGCCCCTGAAAAAACTGCAACCCGCCGTTGGCCAGGTTACCAACGACAGGCGGACGATTCACTGCCAGCAACTGCTTCCACGTCCCATCGGCCAGTGCTGTACTCAATCCTTCAGACAACGCCGCGCTTGCCGCAAGCAAGAGCACCCACAAGTCCATCCAGTCGAGCCGCCAGCGCCGCATCTCCTTCACCCAAAGCGCTGCCCCCAGAGGAAGAACAGCCGCGTCGGCAAACGTCAACGGCGGCAAATGCGGAAACCGCAAACTATAGTACTGCGGCAAAAGAAGAACCGCCGGCAGGTAAACGTTGATCAGGGCTTTGCGAATCGGTCCTCTTGCCAATGCAACCCAGCAAGCCACCGCCGGGAGCAGGATGATCAGTTCCATTCCGTCCCCCAGAAAGCCCCTGACCGCGCCGGTCTAACCACGTACGCGGGTTTGCGCGGGAAGCGCGTCCGGTTTTCCGCGCAAGTCCATGCGGCCTGTTGTTTCCAGATCCTTGGGGCTGGATCGACCGTAAGCAATCGTCGATTCCCATTCGTCGAAGAGCGGCTGAGCGCACCAGGCATGAAGCAGAAAGCGATGCCTGAAGCCAAGACCCGCCAAAGAGATCGTCAACCCGGCATCCAGCAGTTTCCGCCGCACATCCATCAGGGCTCCCAACCCCGCCGCGGTAATCTGCCTGACCGCAGTAAGATGTACCACCATCACCAGGCTGCCGGCGATGCTGGCCGAGGTAGCCTTAAGCAACGCAGAGGCGATCTCCCCACTCAGTTTTCCATGCAGATACACATGCATCACCTGCGGGGTGGTAACCGTGGTCGCATGCGATGCTCCCAGGTAAGGGCGCTGCATCCATCCCGCCAGCAACGTCATGGGCAATTTCCGCGCAAAACCCAGAAAGTCGCGCAGATATCGGGGGGCCAGCCGGCCAGGCTCCTGCACAAAGCGCATGGCCCATTCCAGCCCGCATCTCTGAATCCAAACGGGGGCGCGCCGCATGTCGCCGACAAGGATCTCAAAACTGCCTCCGACGCCCATCGCCACCGGAACGCCCAGGCGCTTGCGGTGCATCCAGATCCATTTTTCCTGCTTGGGATTGCCCAGCGCGACCAGTAAGATTTCCGGCTTGGCCGCGTGAATTCGATCGAGAATTTCACTGTGGTCAAGCTGCTCCATTTCCTCTTCGGAGGGAGCATAGGTGCCCACGATCCCGACCCCAGGATACTTTTCTTCCAGAAATGCTTTCGCCCGCTCGGCCACGTCGCCCTTGCCGCCAAGAAGAAAAATCCCGTACCCATTGCTAACCGACAGTTCGGCCAGCCTGGGCACCAAATCTACGCCTGTGACTCGTTCGGGAAGCGGGCAACCCAAAAGCTTCGACACCCACACAAGGGGCATGCCATCCGCCAACACCAGGCTGCAACCCGCAATAATCCTGTGTAAATGCCTGTCCGCGAGCGAATTCAGCCAAAAATCGAGGTTGGCTGTCGCTATCTGATGTGTTCCGCCCGATTGAATCAGACCTTCAATCGCATCAACGGCCTCATCTGCCGTCAGGCTATTCAGAGGCAGCCCCAACACCGCGATCGGGTGCTTCAAATTCCTCTTCATCTTGAGCTTCCGTTTCCTGCTTGCACGCACCACCCCACTGAGTCAGGTCGCTTGCCGCACCGCGGTTGATTCTATTCAGCCGATCTTTCGATCGTTGAACTCGTGCCCTACCCGTGCCTGCTTACGCCTCCGCTCAATTGGGAGGATCCATGCTTGCTTGCGCCTCCGCTCAACTCGGAGACGCTGGCCTCACTCAGGAATGAACTCGAACTGGTGGGCTAACTGCCGGCGAAACTGGGGGCCCACGGTACTTTGATGCATCATCGGCCCGAGTGGACTGATGGTTAGAAGCTATCTGGACGTGCCTTTTAGAGCAATGGCGCAAAGGTGGAAGGAAGGTGCAAAACAAATGCTCCTTTGGATAGATATACCATGACAATTCAGTAACATCATTTGGTTACTGAACAGATAGGCGAGCTACTGGGTAACTTTCCTGGGTTACCTATAATATCGTAGATGAGTTACTCTTCGGCCGCCCTGTGCATGGACCTCCTGTCCAGAGTGAAGAAAATGTCCGCGCACCAATTTCACTCCGACCACTCCAACACCGCCATCGAGCACGGAGCCAGCTCCAATTCGATTCCCTCGAGCCGCTCCTCCTTCACCATTACCTGAACTTCCTGCTCGTTGTTCGCGCCTGGTCCGGAACTGACAAGCCTCCACAGCTTTGCATTCGATCCAGCTTTCAATCCTGGACCCTCAACGCTGAGACGCCTCGCTTGATGCAATCCGTAATTGAAGACGATCAGGCCGTGGATTTTTCCGTCCTGAAACCCGTAAGCATCGATCTCGTGAACGCCGTTCAATCGCACGCCGTCATTGCCTTCCGGCTGATCGTGGGTGGGGTTTTCGCCGCTCATCTCCACCTTAACCAGGCTGCCGCGAATGGCGCGATTGGCCAGGCTTTCGGCCAGCAATTGAGGCCGCGCACGGCCCATTGCGCCCATTTCCACTACACTGCCCCAAAGCCGCACCGGTGTCCCATCGGGCCGCCTGAAACTGAACTGCGGCAGGCTGAACAGCATCTCGTCGCGAACCCCGCGGTCCCGCATCATGCGCAGCATGTGCCCTGTGGCAGCCACGCCGGCCGCTGCTGAAGGGGTAAGCCGGTCCAGCACCGCCTGCGGCGCCGAGCCTTCCGTCGTGTGCAGATTAACCTCGTACACCGCCATTTGCCGGCCAGCCGCGGCGGCCTGCGTGGCCTGCACAATCCCTTCGCGCGACATCTGCTCCGGCTGCGCCAGCAATGGCCCATAAAGCTCGTCGTCATTGGCCCAGCGCGTCACGCTATGCATCAGGTAAGGCGCAATCGCCACAGAGTTGGCTGCCGGGGCTGAACGCAGCACTTCCCCGCTTCTCCATGGATTCGCAGCCTGGCCACCCACCACCAGGTCGAACTGCCCGGCATCCGCACCCGCAGCGCTTCGAAGAGCCCTGAAGATCCGGTCCGCCCGCCGCCCATAGGCTGCAGGGTCGTCTATCGTTTCGCCTTGAAAGATTCCATTCCAGGTTTCGTTGCCCAACTCAATGTGGATCGTTTTGAACGCTCGCATCCATGGTTCTCGCCGTCCTGCGGCAGCCCGAGCGATCCCGCCAGGCGTTGCCAGGCTACCCGAAAAATATTCAGCCAGCTTGCGCGCTTCGTCAGCGCTCATTGCTGTCGGCGCCACAATCCACGGTTCCGCGCCCACCTCCTGGCAAAGCTCCAGAAACTCCGGAATCCCCACCGGGATGTCTTCCATCGTCGTCTGCCAGGTAGAGAATCCCGGTCTCTGTCGAGCTAACGGCGCCGCCAGCAGATTGTCCACCGTGCTGCCCAGATGCGCATGGCCCGACATCAGCCGCAACACGCCCGGATGCAGGTCCCGCAGCGTCTGCACCACTTCATCGCGGAAAGCGGTGCGGTTCGTGGCATCGCCGCCAACCTGTTCCAAAACCACATCGTCCAAAAGCAGCGAACAGCCCGCGGCACTGAACCCTGCCTCCACCGGACCCACCGGACCTGCGCCCTCATCGGCCGTAAACTCTGCTTGGTAGTCGGCCCAGGCCGGCGCCAGTTGGAAATCCTGTTCCAGATAATCCGCCTTGCCATTGACGATCCGCTTCAGATGCGCGTGCAGAGTCTTAGTCCCGGCCAGCCCTTTGGCCCTGAAGCTCAGCCGGTACCGCCCGCGAAGGCGCACAAACGTGAACCCTTCCAGCGAATCAAAATAGGACTTCAACTCGACCGACTGTCCCGGACCCGACGCCTCGATCCGCAACGCCTGCCGCCCCTCTGTCTCGGGTGAAAGATCTTTGCGCTCCGCTTCGAGCTTTGCGCCACCAGTGAGTTGGGGCCACCATCCTGACGCGGGATCGCCGGGAAACTCCTTGCTCACCGCGAGCCAGTCGCCCGTGCCAATCGCTGAGCCGGCGCCGTCGAGGGTCAAGCCATAGCCGCCGCCACTCGGGGCGCTCGCCTTCACCGTGCCCATGCGGCCCACGGCCTCACCATCCAGAACCTCGTAGCTTGCCCCGTCCCAAAACCCCGCTGGCCATGTGAATGAGTGCCTCGTATCCGTACAGTTCGAAGGCCCGCTCGCAAGACAGTGCAGAATGCTTCTGTAACCCATCCCCTCGAATCCAGGATTGCGGTAGAGCAGGTTCCGCATCATCTGCCCGGAATCGTAGTAGTTCTGCTCGCCCAGGTTGATTCCCAGCCGCGTCACCGCGGGCAGAATAACCTGGCTCGTCACGCGCAGATGGGTCACTCCGCCGCCTGTTCCAGTCGCCGCATGCAGACGGGCCTGCGGCCCTGCGGCAACCGCAACCATCAGCGCCAGCGCGGCAACCACCAGCCCCGCATCCACCAGTAGAGCCAGCGCAATGCTCCGATTCTGCCCTCTGCTTCCCATCGGTTTCGCCGTATCCTTCCGGCAGAGTCCACGCGGCAACCATCGCGGCCTGTCTGCCTCAAGCATAGTCTGCGACATGGCTTGCTCTTCTCACCCTTTGCCGCAGGGTACATGCCACAAACGTGGCATAGGCGCTCCCACTATCCGGCCCGGCCATCTGTTCTCTTCACACACGCTTCGCACTATACTTGAAGCACATCGATGACTACCGCGACGGCAACTCCCCGAACATGTCCGGCTGAAGCGGCCGAAAGCAGCCCGCCGCGGCCACCAACTGCGCAGCTCTTGCCGCGCGGAGGGGGCAACTGTCCGGCCGTGAAAGTGCTGCCATCTTACGACTACACGGTTTCCGTCATCGTCGTCTCATTCAACACCCGCGACGTGCTACGCGACTGCATCCAGTCCATTCTTGCCGAGTGCGACCAAATGCCGGCCGCCTTCACCGCCGAAATTCTGGTGGTCGACAATGCTTCGACCGACGGATCCATGGAGATGGTTGAACGCGAGTTTGGATCCTCACCGTTTCCGGTCAGGATCATCCAGAGCCCGGTCAACCTGGGCTTTGCCGAAGCCAACAACCTGGCCTTGGAATTGGCGCGGGGCCGCTACCTGGTGCTGCTCAACTCCGATGCCCTTTTCCATTCCGGAGCACTGCGCCTCGCCATTCAGCACATGGACGCGAACACCACTGCCGGCGTAGGCGGCGCGCGCCTGGTTGGCCTCCACGGCGAGTGGCAGCCCTCGGCTCGCGCCTTTCCAACCCTCTGGCACGTCTTCGTCGTTTTCTCTGGCCTCGCGTCGCGCTTTCCAAAGTCGCGCATCTTCGGCGCATTCGACCGCACCTGGGCCAGTCCCGATTTCCAGGCGGAGGTCGATTGGGTTCCTGGCGCCTTCTCCATCATGCGCCGCGAAGCACTCGTCAAGACCGGCCTCTTCGACCCGCAATTCTTTCTCTATTCCGAGGAAGTCGACCTGTGCCGCCGCATGAAGGCCATGGGCTTTCGGGTGCTCTATTGGCCTGACGTAGTGGTCACTCATATCGGCGGAGAATCAGGCCGCCAACTCACCACTCTCAAATTCTCCGACACCGAGTCCCAGATAGTCTTGTGGCGCATGAGGTCCACGCTGCTTTATTTCCGCAAGCATCATGGGTTCCAGGTCTGGGGCATCCGCCGGCTTGAAGATGCGATGCACGCACTGCGCTGGGTTCGCAATCGCTTTAGCAAGGATGCGGCCCGCCGGCATCGCGCGGAAGAAGCCAAGTTGTTTCTCGCACTGATGGGCCAGGCGTGGCGAGAAACCAAAGGCGGCCGAGTGAGCCCGCCGCGGCCCTGGTAGTTGTTGGCGGCAAAGCAGCGAGTTCCATCTGCAATGAACCCCGTGCTCGGTTCGCTTCAAATGCCCCGTGCCCCGTTCTTGCGATTTTTTCTATCGCAAGGGCGGGAAACCTCAGCCCTCAACACGGCCTAACGGAAGTACTCGCGCAACGGCTCTTCGATCCCCCGCCGCACAAATTCCTCGCGATCCTCCACTGGCTTCCAACCCAACACGGTCTTCGCTGCCGTGCAATCGAAGACCGCGCGCCCCGTGCGGCTTTCCCAGTCGCGATAGGAAGGCTGCCGCCTCTCCGGATGACGCACCGCTACCTTGACCATCCACTTCAGCATGTCCAACCAATAAAAGCGCGCAATCCGCGTGGCGTGGCGCTGAATTTTCATCCGGCCCGCTCCATCCAGTGCATCGAGATATTCCTGCGCCGTCAGCATCGGATCGCCAACCAGATTGAATGACCGTCCATCTATTCCCGGCGTCTCCATCGCGGCAATTAGGCCGGCTGCCACGTCTCCCACCAGCACCAGCGCCAGCTTGTTTGTGCCTGCGCCCCAGACCTGACAGACTGCATCGTTCCACCACATGCCAACGCCCCAGTGGAACGGGCTTCCTCCACGTCCAATTACGATGCCGGGCCGCACAATCACCAGTGGCAGGCTTTGTTCGCGATGCATGCGCATCAGGATTTGTTCGGAAGCCGCCTTGGCGCGCGCGTAGAGATTTCGCCTCTGAATATGCGGGTCCAGGGGAGTAGCTTCTGTAATTGTGGCCGCACCCGCGCCCGCATAATAGGAGTCGATGGTACCTGTATACACGAGGCGCTCGATGCCGCCCGAGAGCGCACATTCGCCGACACGCCGCGTGGATTCGATTTCAAATTCCCGATAGTCCGCCCAGCTCTTCACATTGGCACGCGCAAGATGGAAGACGGTCTCTACTCCGTCCATCGCGCGCTGCAGGTCTTCCTGATTTCCCATGTCTCCAACCACGCAATCGAGGTTTCCCGATTCGCGCAGATCGTGCGGAATCCCCGCGACACTCCGCACCAGCGCTCGAACAGCGTGGCCCCGTCCGATCAACTGTCGCAACAACTCCTTGCCAATGAATCCCCTGCCACCCAGCACCAGGATGCGCGGTGATAAACACGCTGAGCGCTCAAATTCTCTGTTTTGAAAGGGCCCGGCTTTAGCCGTGCCATCAAACAGCAAGGGAGGAAGGCCGGGCTTTGGCCCCTGAGGGAATTCATTGTCGACACTCTGCACTCCCGCGGCGGCTAAAGCCGCATCGCTATTGGGCTCGATCATGGCACGGCTAAAGCCGGGCCCTTTCAAAGCCTCGGTCTCCAACGCAGGACTCTGAAGATTCGCCAACGCGCCCAGCTTTTCGCACAGACGAATCACCTGCGCGCCCATCCGGCCATTGACTCGCTCATCCAACGCTGAGCCTTGCGCACCATAAAACGCATCCATCGCCCGAGCAATGCTCGCCCCATACGGATTGCCCCGCTTGCCCAGCTTCAACTTCGCCTTGATGTAACTCGACAGCGTCCGGCGCGCCTGTTTCTTCAGGCTCTTCGCGCGGCTCAACACCATTGCATAGTTCTCGAAATCCGGATCGCTGGGCCGATGCTCTTCGAGCGTATAAGTGTTGCGCTCAAAATCTACAGTCGCGCTGGCCAGAGAGCCGCGCACATGAATCGTGTACTCGGAAAACCCCGGAACAAACGAGAAACGCAACTCCACCGCCGTGCGCCCCTTCAGTCCATTCACTTGCCAGCGGCGATAGAACTTCACTCCTGTCGGTAGTTCGGTCGAATTCGACGCATGTACCGCGAGGTCTTCCGGGTCGCCCACCAGGTCCAGCATGTGCGCCACGGAATGCGATCCCACCTCAATCGAAATGTTGCGCGGGTCGCGGAGCATCCACGTGTCGAACGGCCCATGCATCGCCTGTGGCAAGGGCCGGCGCCAGGTAATCGTCACATCGTCAATCAACCCCAGGACACCGCTCTTCACATCGCGCCGCAGTTGCTCGTAAACCTCGGCGAAAAGGAAATTGTGCCCAACGCCCAGGCGCAGGCCGCGCTCCTCAGCCAACCGCACCAGGGCATCGCAATCGGCAGCGGCGGCGCACATTGGCTTTTCAAGAAAGACATTCACGCCGGCTTCGAGCACTGCGCGAGCCGCCTCAAAATGCCTGTCCGGAGGCGTCAGGATATGCACCGCATCCAACTTTTCGGCAACCAGCATCTCCTCGAGCGACCCATATACTTTGGCCACGCCAAACTTCCGCGCCAGCGCTTCCGCCCTCGCTTGAAAGCGGTCGCACACGGCCACCAGTTCCACGCCATCCACAGATTGCAGAGCCAGCGCATGCCAGTCGGCGATATAACCCGCTCCCAGCAATGCCACGCGGAGTGGATTCGAATTCTCGGTCCTTTGCTCGGGCAGCGGCGGCCTATGATTCATCAGCTTTCCTTATGTTCCATGATCGTGATCGTATGGCCGCGCCAGTGGCGCCAGTGGTAAGCCAGCATGCCTTCAACTGCGGGAAACTTGCTCAGCACCGTAAAGAATGCGTAGACCATCGCGTCGCCCAGCGGCCACCCGCGCTTTCTTCCGTTGCGCACGATCCATCCAAATTGCGGGCCATAAAGAAAGAACAGAAAGAGCGAAATCCCACGAGTAAACAGCGCAAGCCCCAGCGCGATCGCCGGAATTGCCAGCCCCCAGATCCATACCCGCCGGCACTCGTGCATAAAATACCGCTCTTCGCTTTTGCCGTGCAGGGCTGCCACCTGCGCCCACGCGTGCCCGGTTCTGCGCGTGCGACGCCACCACTCAATGAAGCGGTGCATCGCCGCGTCGTGCCAAATCATCGCGGTATCGAGGAGCAGGATTCTGTGCCCCATCCTTCGCAAGCGCACGCAGAACTCATTATCCTCGGCTGCAATCACGTCGGCCCTGAATCCGCCCACCGACCGAAACACCGCCGGCCGCACCATGAAGATGCCGCCGCATGCATCGATCTCTCCCGGCCCCTGCCGCCATTCCAGATCGAACAGCCGGTTATACACCGAAGCCTCAGGATGAATCTCGCGCACGTGGCCGCAGACTACGCCCACATCGGTTCGCGATTGCAACACCGCAATGCCGCGCTCCAGCCAACCCTCCACCAGCGTGCAGTCCCCATCCACAAACTGCACGAAAACCGCATTCGAATCGAGCTTCATCGCATAGGCGAACCCCTCGTTCCGCGCCCGTGCCGCACTGAACGGCGCGTCGGCCGTGAGTTCCACAACATGGCAACCCAGTGATCGCGCAAACTCCGCGCTTCCATCCGACGACCCCGAATCCACATAGACCACCGTCCGCGCAGCCCCAACCGCAGCGCGCAAGCAGCCCTTCAGCCGCTCGCCTTCGTTGCGGCCAATGGCAACAATAGCCACGTTGTGATTTGGGTCGGGAGTCATCGAACATAATTCTAATTTGCTGGGGTTCACAGGCAGGTTGCGAACCTGGTACCGGGACGGGCACGAGCCTGGAGTTCGTGGCGAGGTTAACTACCAATCCAGCAGGTCAGCGCTCGCTGCGCGAGCCTAGCGAGTCAGCAAGTCAGCTTGGGCATTGGCCAAGCTGGGCTTCGCGCCTGATCGGGAAGGCCGGTGCTTTGCTTACACGACTGTCATATCCTGCCCCTTCGCTTCGCGCCCCAACAGCGCCAGCCCTGCCAGCGCCAGTGCCACCACGATCACGGTAACCGCCAGCACCGCCGGATAATTCCCCCATCGCTCCGCAGCCAGAGCTTGCGCCTTGCCATTCCACGACGTGACCAATCCACCCAACTGATACGCCAACCCCGGCGCCGTCGCACGAACCGGCGCAGGTGACAACTCCGTCAGGTAAGCCGGCACCACGCCCCACGCTCCCTGCACCATGAACTGCATCAGGACCGCGCCCGCGCCCAGCGCAAAGGCCGAATGCCCATAGGCCCAAAGCGGAATCACCGGGATCGACAACAGCGCCGCCGTCACAATCGCCCTTTTGCGTCCCCATCGTTCTGACAGCGTGCCAAAGACAAACCCGCCGGCAATCGAGCCAAATCCGTAGAGAACCCCAATCGAGCCCACCGTGGAAGGCCTCAGCTTTGCGTAAGTGGTAAGAAACGTCGGGTACACATCCTGCGTGCCGTGCGAGAAGCTCATGAAGGCCGTCATCAGCAGTACAAGAAACAGAAACGTCGGCAGAAACTTCACCAGCTGCGCCCAGGTCCCGGCTCCGTGCTCCCGTTGCGCTCCCACAGTCCGCTCCAGCCGATTCTTTTCACCTTGCAGCCACACCGGCGACTCCGCAACGCGCGCCTGCACATAGAACACCAGCAACGCCGGCATCGCGCCCAGGATAAACAGCCCGCGCCAACCGATCCCCGGCACGTGCAGCCCCGCAAAACCAAAGCCGCTGAAGAACAGAGCGAATGCGCCCGAGGCCAGAATCGACCCCATCGCATACCCCTCTTGCAGAATGCCGCTGAACGATCCGCGGCCCTCTTTGGGCAGCGTTTCAAACACCAGCGCCGCGCCCACGCCCCACTCCCCACCCATGGCCAGGCCAAACAGCGCGCGCAGCACCAGCAGCACGGTCAGCGACGGGGCAAACGCACAGGCCAGTTCGATTACCGAGAAGCTCAGGATGTTCCCCATCAGGACCGGACGGCGGCCGTAGCGGTCGGCCAACATACCAAACAGCAGCGCCCCCACCGGGCGGAACGCCTGCGTCAAGAACACCGTGCCCAGCACCGCCGAGGGCAGCGTGTGAAACTCCTTCGCAATGGCCGGAACGCAAAAAATGAGGATGAAGAAATCCAGCGAATCCATGGTCCAGCCCAGAAAAGCGGCCAGAAATGTGTGCCGCTGCGGCCCGCTCAGGCGGCGAAAATTCCGGATGACTGCCCGGAAGTGATCCAAAACGGATGAAGGCGCGGGGACGGACGAAGACATAGCCGGGAGAATACCAGACGCAATCGCCGAAACACTACTGACACAATGCTGTCAGGAGCGGGCGCGCATGCTCTCGATATGAAGAAGCCAATCATGTGGTTCGAAATTCCTGCACTTGACCTCAATCGGGCAAGTGCGTTCTACGAGAAGATTCTCGCAGTCACCCTCAACCGCAGCGACATGGGCCCCACCTCGCTCGCCGTGTTCCCCTATGATCGTGACCAGGCAACGGGCGGCACTTTGATTAGCGGGCCGGGATTCAAGCCCTCCACCGAAGGCGTCATCATCTACCTCAACGCAGGTGAATCTCTGGATACCGTGCTCGAACGCGTTGAACCGGCTGGCGGCGCAATTTTTTTGCCACGCACCCCACTGCCGGGCATGGGGTTTTATGCTCAGTTCGGGGACACGGAAGGCAACCGGGTGGGCTTGTTCGCCACTGCCTGATAAGGTTGCTGCATGCGCCGTGCCGACCGGCTCTTTCAGATCGTGCAACACCTGCGTGCGCGGCGGCTCACCACCGCCGCGCAACTGGCCGAGTTGCTCGCTGTCTCCGAGCGAACCATCTATCGCGACATCCGCGACATCTCCCTTTCAGGAATCCCCGTCATGGGCGAGGCAGGGGTTGGTTACTGCCTCGACCGGTCGTTTGAGCTCACTGCCCTCATGTTCACTCCCGATGAAGTCGATGCAGTGGTTGTAGGTCTGTGCATGGCACAGGCCTTCGCCGGACAAAGGCTCCGCAATGCCTCGGTAACGGCGCTCGACAAGGTCATCCTCGCACTGCCGAAGAACCGCCGTGCCGAGGTTGAACGCTCTCAGATCTACGCGCCTCCCGTTCCTGCCCATCGGGACGTCGATCCCATCCGGGAGATGCTGAACACGGCAATCAACGACCATGCCGTTCTGCAGATCAACTACGCCGACGACGGCCAGAAGAAGTCGACACGGTGTGTACAGCCGCTCGCCCTGCACTTCTGGGGATCGGTGTGGACGCTGGCGGCCTGGTGCCGGCTTCGCGTCGATTTTCGCAACTTCCGCCTCGACCGGATCAGCGCATGCACCCGCACCGGAGAGGCCTTTGCCGACGAACCCGGTAAGACCCTCAACGCCTTTCTTCGCAAGGTGGGCGTCCGCTAGGCTCGACCCGAAAATTTTCCAGAATATTTGTTGCAACGAATAAAGACCCTGCCGCGTCTCTCATACATACGGAAAGTTTTGTGCGGAGCGCTCCCCGTCGTCCCTTTGCCCGCGCACACATGGCCAGAGCCCCGGCTCAGCCAACCCACTCAGAGGCATCCTGGCACAGAAGCCGCCTGGAGCCCAGCACCGAAAGGAACTCAAAATATGAAGCGTTTGGCACTTGTCACCGGCATTCTGGCGCTCGCGGCTCCCCTGGCCCTGGCACAAACTTCCACCTGGACCTCCGATCCCAACCACAGCGAGGTCGACTTCTCCATCACTCACCTCGCCATCTCCAACGTTCACGGCCGATTCGGTCATGTTACGGCGACCATCAACTACAACGAAACAGATGTTACCAAGTCCACCGTCACGGCAACCATCGACGTAACGGGCGTGGACACCGGCGAAGATGCCCGCAACAACCACCTCAAGAGCCCCGACTTCTTCGATGTCGCCACCTACTCCACAGCCACCTTCACCAGCACCAGCGTGGCCAAGACAGCGAATGGTCTGACGATCAACGGCACCCTCACGCTGCACGGCGTCACCAAGCCCGTCGTCCTCACCGCCGACGGCCCGCGCGGCCCTCAGCCGGGCATGGATCACAAGCCTCACGCCGGCTTCTCCGCCACCACCACCATCAAGCGCACAGACTTTGGCATCGGAGCCAAGTTTCCCGCAGCCGTCGTCGGAGACGACGTGAAGCTCGACATCGAACTGGAAGTCGTCAAGCAGTAAGCAGCCGGCTCGTCAGTTACCCACGCACCGTGGCCCATCCTTGCGCTTTTCTTCTGGCGCAAGTCGTTCACCGGCGCAGGTGACCCGCGATCAATGAAACTGCTCCGTGCCCCGTTCTTGCGCCTTTTTTCTGGCGCAAGGACGAGAAACCTCAACACCAATTGAGGGCCGGCTGACAAGTATCTGTAGCATTTGGAGTGACCGCCCATGGCCGGCCTGAAGCTTGAAATCGCGCAAGAGCCGCCTTTTTTCAGCGTTGAAGAAGAGGCGCTCCTCAATCTGCTGCGCACCTCCGACTGCCTGCATCGCGCCTTCCATCTCAAGACTCGCGGTTGGGGCGTTACCTCCACGCAGTACAACGTCTTGCGGATTTTGCGGGGCGCGCAGCCGCACGGGCTTACCTGTTCAGCCATTGGCACACGCATGATCACAGCCGAACCGGATATTACGCGGCTGCTCTCCCGGCTCAAGGCTCTCAAATTCGTGCGCCAGCAACGCGATCGGAATGACCGCCGTGTTGTCTGGACGCAGATTTCGGAAACTGGGCTCGAATTACTGAAGGAGATGGACCCGGTGATTCAGCGGCTGCCTATTGACCTGCTGGGTCACCTGGACAAAGCCGAACTCGCTGAGTTGATCCGCCTGCTGGAACTGGCTCGGACCCGCAGCGAATTGCCGCTGGCGCCAGTGAGTTGTACGGGAGAGCGATGTAGTGTGGGGCAGGCTACCGCCGACAGCGCAATGAAAGAGGTTCTGCCTACTGACCCAGTACCTTCTGGGCCACAGTTTCCTCATCCGCATCTGTCTGAATAATCTTGTTATGCAGGCAGTAGAGAGCCAGTTCAAGCCGGTCTGAAACTCCCAGCTTGTCATAGATCTTACGCAGATAATTCTTGATCACCTGTTCCGTGGTTCCCAACTGGAAGGCAATCTCCTTGTTGCGCTTGCCCTGCGTAATGCAGGTGATGATGGCCATTTCCTTGGGCGAAAGCCGGGGTTGCGTCCGTGGGCTCACCAGCGCGGCGGCCTGTGACCGGTAGGCCTCAATGACCCAATTGACGGACTGGTTGTCGATCCAGGTTTCCCCAGCGGCGATCCGGCGCACACAGCGCACCAGAAGGTCCGGCGAAATCGCCCGCGAAATGATGCCGCGAACGCCGCGCCGGTAGAGTTCCACGGTGTGGTTCTCATCCGCCTGCACCGCTTGGACAATCAACTTCATCTCCGGGGCAATGCGCAAGAGCTCTGGAATCACGTTGGCCGTACCGGCCAGCATGCTTCCCTCGAGCAGAACAACGTCTGTGGGATAGCGCTCCACGGCAAAGCGCAGGTTTTCGACGGTATCCGCCTGCGCCACTACACGCAGATCGTCCTCCAAAGCAAAAACCTTGCGGATGCCAACGCGGTAGATGGCCTGGGAGTCCGCAACTATGATGCGCACTGTCCCCGGCTTCACCGGAGCTTCAACCGTCTCGCCATCTGAAGAATCGTCCAAGAATTCCATCGTGTTTGCTGCCAGACCAACCAAGCCTCTCACTGTTCGGCGAATTGGTACTCGTCGATCGTGGCGGCAGCCAAGTAATGAGTTTGACTCAATGAGCAGCGTACCACACGTCCCAGACAATCAACCAGAACATCGTTCAGGGTTCCCAGCACGCCGCCGGGCATTCTAAGCGAAAAGTGGATGGGGAGGCCCGGCTTGAGCGGCTGATCCAGCTCAAAAAGAACGCCGCTGGCAGAGACATTTCTAGACAACGCCGCAACCTCCCCATCGATGGTTGACAGCATGACGGGCAGCGCCAGGGGAAAGCGCACCGCGCAACGAACTTCCTGCCGTGCCATGCCGTGAGCAGGGACGGCGAAAGGAACCGGCAACTCCTGTTTCAAAGCGTTCATTGGCCTTATCCTGGGCCCAGATTGGGCGCATTTGTCACATTAAACCCAAAACCACTGTTTCATATACGGCACCAAAGTTCCCTACAAAGTAACCCCTCGCATCGCGACTCAAAGGTGTTTCCAGTAACCTGAATCGCCTTCGGAATTGCACCGCCTTCAATGGGTGCCCACACGTCCCTGGTTTATATCCTAAAAAATCAACAACTGTCAGGCTCACACGATTCCGGTAACACTCCATTCACTAACTAGGTTCCCGCTTTTAATTTTCAGGAAAAAATGCCGCTGAAGCCCCCACCCATTCCTGATTTTTGTTGTGATCCACACCCATCATCTTGCCACGCCCCAACCGCACAAGAGAGAGCGCCGGCGTCAGGACTCCTCTTTCCGGCCAAAGATACAGTATCCTGATCTCCGCCTGGGTAAGCCCGTGCGGCGTTTCGATGGTGTGCTCAAAACGCATTCGCTGCTGAAGCAAGTACTCCTTCCGCTTCTCTGCCGGGATAGCCTCCAGTTGCGCCTGGGTGGGATCGAACTGGATTCCTTTCCCCGCAAATGAAAATAGCGGCTTGAGCAGCAGGTGTCCATAAACCGTCTCAGGTCCGGTGTGGGCCGGGAGCGGAACACCAGCCGTTACCAATTCGGCTCGCCCGTTCCCCTCGAGAAAATCGTCCACAAAAACCGCCGGAGGCACCACCGCATGTCTTTCAGGCGCCCGCGACAACCCCCTTGAACCGGATAGCCACGGAATCGAGAACTTTGAAATCAGGAAGTACCAGTTTGGATGACCGGCCCACTCCACATCCCATCCATAAGTTAGGTCAAACGGCAAATGGACCTGGCGCGCAATCAACTCATCGGCAATAGCACGGTTGTAGATGCGGTGGATCGGCGCCAGCCGTCCGCTTCCGTCGCGGTAATGCAGCTTGTCTCCCACCGGTTCCAGGCTTCGAATATCCACCACCGCGATGCCAAGCCGCCGCGCAGTCACCAGGAAGTCAGGCTGCGTCTTCTGGTTCAGGGGGTCGAGTTCGGTGAGCACCACGTTTTGCGGGTCGTGACCAGCCAGCACCGTTTCCGCCATTAAGGACCAATAATCGTCTTCGTCCAATCCCCCCAGATAACTGCACAGATCACCTGGCAGATCGAACGCATCCCTATAAGCGGAACTCAGAACATCCTGGTACCCATACACCGAGGGAAACGCCTGAATCTCGACGAGCCGGGGAACCAGTTCCCCTGCCTCGGTCCGCACGAGGGCGAAATCGGCAGTCAGGAAATGAGGATGCGCCGTCTCGCCGGCCACGGCGTATCCGGCCGGAATCGCCTGCCGAGCCGCCGCCAGGTAACTTGGGCTCCCTAGCAGGCTTCGTGTCAGTTCCGCTCCAGCGGTCGCCATTTCTTCAAGCAGCGACGCGGGCAGGAAGACCGGCGTCTCCGCAATCCGAAATTCCACCCGCGTCCCACAGCGATCCTCCACCAGCCTCAAAAGAGACTCATACCGTTCCGCCGTGAACGCCTTGTTGAATTGATTGCGCAACTCTGGGATCAACGTTTTGCCCTCATCGCAATGGTAATCCGCTTTGGATCAGGATTTGGCCTCACGGTAGTTTGGGTCGGTTGTTACTAATTGGACCTTAAATCTCACCGAGAACCGACCATCCCCTTGTGGAAAACAGGGAAAAACAGTGGAAAAATAGGCCGTCTTAGAGAAAGTTACTTTTGTTGTAGAAGTTATACAACTTTTAGGGTACCATTTCTGTACAAAGTTTTACCCAAGGGAGCAAGTCCACTATGAGCACGAATTCGTTGAAACTTCGTTTTGCAGTCCTTACCTCACTTCTTGCTATGGGCACCGGTCTCGCGGTAGCCAGTTCGCCGGTTTTGATTCCGCCTCCGCCCTCGACTTCCAAGTCAGGGTTTGTGGCCAGCTCCCCGGTTTTGATTCCGCCTCCGCCCTCGACTTCCAAGTCAGGGTTTGTGGCAAGCTCGCCGGTTCTGATTCCGCCTCCGCCCTCGACTTCCAAGTCAGGGTTTGTAGCCAGCTCGCCGGTTTTGATTCCGCCTCCGCCCTCGACTTCCAAGTCAGGGTTTGTGGCGTAATTTAGCTCCACTAGGGAAGCCGAGCTCTGCACTGCTACAATTGTGCATTCTCCTGTCTTGGGAACTTGGCGGTGACCCTTGGATAACGTGTTTATGCTCGCGGGTATTGGAGCAGAGGCAGTAGTGCTTGCCGTCCTCCTCTACCGCCGAACGTTCAAGGGTTTCCCTATTTTCTGCATGTATCTGGCCTGGGGTCTTGCGAGCGACCTCGGCGGGTACTTCGTCAACTCGCACTACCACTCTGACTATTTCCGCATATATCTGATACAAATTGCAATCGATTCTCTCTTTCAGTTTGGCGTCCTCATTGAGTTGTCGCATGCCGTCCTGCGCCCGCTGGCCAAGTTCCTGCCACGATGGACCTCTGTTGGTGTCGGTATTCTCATTGCCCTCATCTGCGCTGCCATCTGGCCGTTCGCAAGCTCACCTGCGTTCAGCGGATTCCGAATAGAAGAGCAACTTCTGGTTCACTTGCAACAGACCTTTTCTATCCTCCGCATCCTGTTTTTCCTGACCCTGGCCGCGTGCAGTCAGTTGCTTTCGATCGGCTGGCGGGATCGGGAACTCCAGATAGCCACTGGCCTCGGATTCTATTCGATGGTGAGTGTGGCTATCTCTGTCCTCCATACGCGACCGGAATTCTTTACGCAATACCACAGCATGGATCAGCTTGCGGCAGTCAGCTATGATTGCTCGCTGCTTTATTGGGTGTTCTGCTTTGCGCAGCAAGAGGCCGCACGCCGGGAATTTTCTCCCCAGATGCAGAGCCTGCTGCTGGCCGTGGCCGGCAATGCCAGATCCACTCGGATTTCCCTCACGGATGCGGCTAACGAAAAAACTCGGAACCACCTTAAGTAAGTTACCCTTGGCCTTCAAAGAGATCACTCCGGGAAGCCGGGTGGAATCGGCGCATGAAGGGTCCCATGCACCTGCTGTCTGACCGTAACTGTTTCCATAGCCAGTGGTTATAGGGTTTCCATAACCACTGAGAGGGCGAGAATGGTCTCGTAGAAATGCTCGGGCGCCTTGATATTTAGCCTAAGCCGATACAACTTAAGTGGTAGAACGGCAAAAATTCTTTCCACAAAGGGAAAGTTTTCTGTTACTAGTAGGAGGTACCGGAAATACCGGCAGGTCTGCTTTGAGTGGTTCGGTAGTTACTAAAGACCGGCCAGAGGATCACCAATGATTCTGATTTTGCTTCAAATTGTGGCAATTGCGTGCCTAGGCGTCTACTTCGTCCGCTGGCGGCGTGCAGCGCGCCGGCGCAACGCTCAGTCCTGGGACTCGCTTCTTGCGCGCTTACGTCCCGACTGGAGCGCTCGTGAATTGAGCGACCAGTTCCTTTGGAAGGAAGGCCTCAACGCAACTCCACAGGATGCATGGCAGCGCATGGAGGGCCCCAAGGGCCTCTGGGTGATGTACCAGAACGCGCGGACTATGCTGGAGATGGCTGACTACGCCGCTAGAAACAGCGATTCGGTCGACCGCCTGCTTCTTGAGACCCTGCGCAGTGACGCCATGCAGATTCGGGTTTGCGTCCTCATGGCGCTGGCCCAGTACGGGTTTTCGAAGGCTGGCGAGGGTGTCCGCATAAACGCCTTCCGCGCCGCCACAATGTACACAGGAATGGCCGCACGCATGACCCAGTTGCTGCAGGAAAACAATCCGGTTATGGTTCCCAACTTCGTCGCAGCAATGTAGGGTCTGCAAAACCCCTACGCAAAGACCCCGGCCACGGCCGGGGTCTTCGCTTTCATACCGAACCGCAACAGGCTCAGGCCGCGTTTTAGCTGAGAAACGCGTTGATCCTGCTAAATTCGTCTTCACTGAGCCTGAAGCCCAGCGCAGGCGTCAGACCCTCTACCTGCTTGCCGCTGCGCCCGCCCACAATGGCGGCCGTTATTGCCGAGTGATGCAGCGTCCATGCTACGGCGACCACACCGGGGTTCACCCCATGGCCGCTGCCGATCTCCCGCAACAGTTCAACCAAGCGAAGATTTCTCCCCAGCCTGGGCTCGTTGAACTCCGCCGCGTGCCGCCGCCAATCGTCCGCCGGAAACGCGGCCACCCTTTCAGCCGTCATTGAACCCGTCAGCAGCCCGGAAACCATGGGCGAATAGTTGATCACCCCGATTCCATGAGACTCCGCAAACGGCAGAAGTTCCTGTTCGATGGCCCGGCGCAGCATCGAGTACGGTGGCTGCAAACTCGTAATCGGAGCTATCTTCTGCGCCCGCTTCATCTGCTCCACGGAGAAGTTCGAGACGCCGATCCAGCGCAATTTGCCTTGCTCTTTGAATCGCGCCAATGTCTCCCACGCCTCTTCAATCTCCTCTTCCGGATTCGGCCAGTGAATCTGGTAGAGGTCGATCGTCTCCACCCCCAACCGGCGAAGCGATCCCTCGACCTCCTCCGCCAGCGAGCTGGCCTTCAGCGAGCGGTAGATTGACCGGTCTTCCCGCCAGCGCATCGAGCACTTGGTAAAGACCAGCGGCTTAGGCCCGGCGTGGCTCTGTACCGCGCGGCCAACCACCTCCTCCGAGTGGCCCAGCCCGTAGATCGCCGCCGTATCGATCCAGTTGATCCCCAGATCGAGCGCCCGATGAATGGCCTCGATCGATTCGTTGTCGTCCTGTGGCCCCCAGGCAAATTCCCAATTCCCACCCCCAATGGCCCATGCGCCAAAGCCGATCGAGGTGAGTTGAAGGTCGGAATTTCCAAGTGTGCGGAGAGAACGCGAGGCAGATGTCGTCATATCAATAGTCTAGATGCGGCGATAGGCAACTGGCTTCAAGAACAGCAAATCAAAGCGCCGCTGTCGCACTAAGGCCAAGAACACGCATCTACCTACCGTATTTGATGTGTGCTGCAGTTTCTTGCACCATGTTATGCTATTGATGCGGACGAGGAGGAGCCTAAGAAATGAGAACAACGCTTGACATCAGGGACGAAGTCCTCAGAAAGTTAAACGAATACGCCGCCGCGCGATCGATCTCAAAAAGCGCTGCGGTCTCCGACGTGCTTGAACGCGGCTTCAACGCCGAAGTGCCAACGAAATGGGAGAACGGCATCCTGATCTTCTCGCCTGGTCCCTCTGGCGCGGTTACAGCTGAACATGTGATGAAGCTTAAGGATGAAATGGAGAGCGAGCTTTCGTGAGAACCGCTCTGCTTGACGTGAATGCCCTCATTGCACTGTTGTGGGAAGAACACCCGTTTCACAAGCGGTGCATGGAGTGGTTCGCAGGCGCAACCGGAGCCGGATGGGCTACATGCCCCATCTCGGAGTCGGGTTGCGTCCGGTTGCTGTCAACTCCAGCCTTCACAGCCAATCCTCCTTCGGTCGCGTCAGCTCTTCGAATCCTGCAATTGGCGACTGAATCCGGGAGCAATCATCACTTCTGGAGTGACGATCTACGCCTGAGCGCTCTAAGCGTCCGATGGAGCAAGGGATTGGGGCACAAACAGATCACCGACGCTTACCTGCTCGCTCTCGCAATTCATCACGAAGGCTGCCTTGTGACCTTCGATTCGAGGATCGTGGCGCTGGCAGGGGAGGGGACCCTGGATCGGAGCGCGCTTCTCATCCTGCGGCCATAGGGCCCGCTCGGGGATTCTCCAGCTTTCCGATATGAAGGCCCCACCGACAACGAGCCAATCTTGCTCGGTCCCCAGTTGAGGCGTTCCTGCTTACGCCGCGATCAAAAACCGTCCCTCGCGCATGATCTGCTCCTGGCCGGTTTCCGATTCCAGCCAGATATTGAAGCCCAGGCCCACCACATCGATATGCGTCCCCGAGCGCCACGGCGCACCGGTATGTTCCCCATACGGATTCCCGAACGCAATGTGAATCCCTGGAAACTTCTCGTCCTGCAGAATGTTGCCGATCACCCGCTCCACGCCCAGGTTGGTGCCGATGGCAAACTCGCCCACGCGGTCGGAGTTCTCATCGGTGTGCGTATATGCCCAGAAATCCTCCTCCAGCCGTTTGTTCGCGCTCGAGCAACTCACAATCCGGTTGCCGGCAATCTGAATGGTCAGGGGTGTCGCCTCCAGCAGACCATAGCGCGCGCAAAGCCAGTCGCCCACCACGCCGTCCACCACAAACGTTCCGTTCACCTCGCCGGGGGACGTAAAACACTCGCCGCCGGGCAGGTTGCCCCACTTCTCCTGCGAAATAATGCCGGAAGTCTTGAACCACTTGTACCCCGGATTCATCTCCGCGATAATGTCCGTTCCCGCGGCGGTCGTGGCCCTGATCCGCGTCGCCTTCTTCACGCGGTCCAGAACTTTCTGGCTCAGCCGGTCCACCAGGTTGAAGTCCGCCCGCATCCCCTGGCACATGATCTCCGGCGTAATGTTCACCATGTGCGCATGGCGCATCCGCCGCCGGTTCACCACATCCGTCATCTGCATGCGCGAATGCAGTTCGTTGGCCTGCACCTGCACGGCAAAGATGGAAACCTGCGAAGTCTCCATATCTTCCAGCACCGCCTGCGGCATATCGACCAGCGGCCGCGCGGCAAGGTCTTCCAGCAAGAAAACGTTCCACTCGCAGCCCCGCTCCGCCAGTTGCGCGCCCAACGCGGCGGCAATCGGCTCAGTGGCGCGGTCGGTAATCAGCGTAACCTTCTCTGCCCGATCAATGCGCAGGCACGTAGTCACCGCCGAAAGCGCGCCAGGTTTGAATTCAGCAGGATAGTCGATGGAAAGCAGGTGCTTGGAAGATTCAGTCATGCGTCGTGTACAGATCCTCGCTGGAATGACTCATCGGCAAGAAACGCCCATTCTTAAAGCGTACCGGAAAATTCACCGGAATGAAATGATGAAATTCCGCCAAATCGCACATTACGCGGGAGCGAAACCATCTCCCAAAACGGTAATTCAAGCCGGGAAGTTGCGAGCCATTCTCAAAAGGTCCTATGAGCTATAGCCCCGCCGCAGTCTCCAGCGCCATATAATCCACCACCGCCCTCAAGTCCCCCTTCGACTCCTCGAATACCTTCAACTGCCGGTCGGCGCCCGTGCCTGTTTCCATAATCTTGCGCACCCCGTTAATCGCTTCGCGGCTGCCCAGCTCGTCCACCACCGGATCGATCAAGATTAAATACTCTTCCAGCAAATCGCGCAGGGGCAGCTCCTGCTGACGGCCAAAATCGATCAGCTTCCCATCCAGCCCATACCGCACGGCGCGGAATTTGTTCTCCATCAGCAGCGGCCGCGCGTACTGCCGAAAATCCTGATTGGATTCGTGCAGCTTGTAAAGGTACGCGGCCGTCGCCTGGATGAGCGCCGCAATCGCCACCGTCTCCTCGGCGCGCAGCGGAATGTCGCACGCCCTCACCTCGACCGTATTGAAGAAAGGATGCGGCCGAATATCCCACCAGATCTTCTTCGCATTGTCAATGCAGTTGGTGCGCACCAGCAGGCTGACGTAATTCTCAAACTCCGAGTAGCTGGAGAACGCATCCGGAATTCCGGTCCGCGGAAAATTCTCGAAGACCTTGGCCCGATAGCCCTTGTAGCCCGTATTCAGTCCAAGCCAGAACGGCGAATTCGTGGCCAGCGCCATGATGTGCGGCAGAAAATAGCGCATCGAATTCATGATGCGAATGGCCGCCTCGCGATCCTCGATGCCCACATGCACATGGAGGCCGAAGATCAGGTTGGCGCGCGCCACCAGTTGCAGATCCTTGACCACCTGATGGTAGCGCGGATCGGGATAAATCTCCTGCGTGCGCCAATCGGCAAACGGGTGCGTGGCGCCGGCCACCAGTTGCAGCCCATGGTCGCTGGCCAGCTTGATCATCTCCCGGCGCAGTTCGTAGATGTCTTCGCGGGCCTCGTCGATGTTGCGGCAAACGCGCGTGCCCACCTCCACAACCGAAGTGTGCATCTCGGCTTTGACGCGCTCCTGGAGGCGGAGCTTGCCCTGCGCCAGCATCTCCGTCTGAATGTGCGAACGCAAGTCGCGCGTCACAGGATCGATGGTCTGGTATTCCTCTTCAATGCCGAGCGAAAATGAGGGGCGCATGGGGACTCCTTGGGGAAGAGCTTTGCGCCATTGTACGGGAAGATAGCGACAAGGGACTAGGGACTCAGAACCTGGTCGACGGAGCTACCTCGGATGCCTACGCCCCAAAAATCTGTCATCCTGAGCGAAGTCGAAGGACCTGCTTCTTCTTTACCTATCGTCCACGAACTTCTCCAGCCCCAGCCTTCGCAACCACCTTTTTAACCTTCTTCTTCGCCGCCTTCTTTTTCGCCTTCACCGGCGCCACAGGTTCCGTGCCCAGGAACCCCGCCCACCTGAGTTCCGGTACATGGGGAGCGGTCTTCGCCTTCTCAATCGCGAGGTCGGCCACTTCCTTCACGATCCAGTCGAAGTTGGCCTGACCCACCGAATGTAAATCCGCATCCGGCGCGGGATTCATGAAGTCAATCGCGTACGGAATCCCCCCCTCCACCGCAAACTCCACCGTATTCAGGTCGTAGCCCAGGGCGCGGCACAGCTTCAGCGCGTCCTGCTCCACACGCTTCAGCAGCTTCTTGTCGTACGCCGGCGGATTCTGCACATACCGCTCCGCATGTGGCTTGCGCGGATCGTACGGCATGATGTGGACCTTCTTCTGCCCCACCACGTAGCAGCGAAAATACTCGTTGAAATTGACCGCCTTCTGATAGGTCATGCAAAGGTCGCGCGATTGGTCGTAGGCCGCGAAAAACTCCGCGCGATTGTGGATGTGATACACATCGCGCCAGCCTCCGCCGTCCACCGGTTTCAGAAATCCATGCTCGCCCACGTAGGCGAAGACGCCGTCCCAGTCAAGAGGATATTCGAGGTTGCGCATCGACCGGTCCGTCGTCCCCTCGGGATGCTTTTTGTGCGGCAGGATCACGGTTTTGGGGACGGCGACACCCAGCTTCAAGGCCAGCGAGTAGTTGAAAAACTTGTCGTCCGCCGACCACCAGAAGGGGTTGTTGACGATCACCGTTCCGTTGAGCGCGGCATGCTTCAAATAGGCGCGGTAAAACGGGATGTCGTGCGAGATGCGGTCGACGATGACCGAGTAGCGAGGCGCTTTGTCGAGGTAAACGGCGCCGGTCTCGACAAACTCCGCCTGAATGCCGTCGATGTTCCGCGCATTGATGTGCTCCACCAACGCTCCGGGAAAGCTGTTCTCCATCCCGAACAGAATGCCGATCTTCTTCATAGCGTCTTAGCCTCCTGGAAACAGAGTGCCGTGCACGGCGGAGTTCGCCGCAGATAGGCTCCTTTATAGTTTACGGCACATTGTTGTCGCGTCGCGCGTCTGGGCGGAAATGCAGCATCCAAGGCGCGAATCAATGAAACGTTAACAATTTTTGGTTACATTTCACTTGCCGTTGTAACCAAAAACGATTACATTTGAACCTTGACGAGCAGGGAGCTAAAGCGCGAACTGGCTGCACTGGGAGCTATTTTCACGCCGGGCAAAGGATCGCACCTTCACGTTGAACTGAACGGAAGATTTTCTGTTATCCCGATGCACAGGAAAGACCTCCCCAAGGGAACGCTGCTCGCCATCAGAAAGCAACTTGGGATCAAGTAAAGGAGACACGATGCAATATCCAGTGAAGATTCTCCGCGAAGCGGACGGATGCACCGTAACTTTTCCAGACATCCCGGAAGCGATTACATGCGGCGATAGCGAAGAAGAGGCCCTCCGGCACGCTGTCGATGCTCTTGAAACCGCCCTTGATTTCTACTTCGAGAAGAATCGCCCGGTTCCCATGCCTTCCACTCCGAAGCGCGGCCAGAGGCTCGTCGAACTTCCGGCGAGCATTTCGGCTAAAGTTCTGCTTTTTAACGAACTGGTTGAGCAGAAGGTGCGCCCAGCGGACCTCGCGAAGCGGCTGTCGATCCCGCGGCAACATGTGAATCGCTTGCTTGATCCGCGACATTCGACCAAGATCGACAACATCGCCGCCGCGCTGAAGGCGCTGGGGAAAAATCTGGAGATTCGGGCGGTCTAGTTGAGAGCGATCTCGACTGGACTGGCGAGGGCCGGAGAGCCAGGAAAGCTGTTCTCCATCCCGAACAGAATGCCGATCTTCTTCATAGCGCTTTTCGCCCTCCTGGACAGTAGATGCCGTGCGGGCGGAGTTTGCCTCCGCAGATATGCACTTTTATAGTTTACGGGACACGGTTGTCGAGGCGGGCGTCTGGACGGATGGGACGCTTCCGGATACTCGGTGCATGCAACTTGGCCCACGATAACATCCCGAGCCGATACCGAAGTGAGGGAGCAATAGTGGCTAAGGCAGGTTCCAACTGCCGCGGAGGTCTTTCGTGTGGAAAGGGCCGCCGTAGGTAATGCCAACCCAATCGGGCCATTGTGCCCTAAAGAAGGCTGCCAGCCATCCTGCAACGGTAATCGAGGATTCGTGCGAACTGTAGACAAGCCACTCGAAATCACTCGTCAAAAAGAACTCATCGCCACCGTAGACAGGGTCTATCAAGGAACGGTCAATCTCGTAATCTACCGGACCCTCAAGGAGAAGAAAGCAACGCTCTATCGATCGCTCTTGTGTCGCCCTTAATAGAAGGGACGTTCCATTTCGGATCTCCCAAAGTTCCTGGTGAAAGGCAATGACGTCCAAGTGCGGTTCACACTTCGCAAGAGGATACCAGTAGCCAGCAGCGCCCCAATGTTTGCGCAACGCCTCACGCAATTGCTTATGCTCAGAGTCGCCGAGTGCCCGGCGGTACGGTACTGGCTCAACACTGCTAAGTTGCGCCGACTCCTGCGCAGAAATGTGGCACTCGAACGCTTTGAACTCTTCGTTGAGCGCGACACAAGCTAAGCTGCTCCTTTGAAATTCTCGCAGTAGATTTGAAAGCGCGTGCCCACCAGCTTCGAGTAGTAGCCCTTGAGCCTCCGATAGTGACTGAAACTCGGTCCCTGTAAGCCTCTCGACCTCAATCTCTATGGCGTGGTCTAGCCTGTAACGGGGAAACAATCCGTATGCGGAGTCTGAATAATCGCTTCCCGCTCTATCGCTCCCGGATTTGCAGAGTTCCATGTACTCTGCTGCCCAGCGGTAGTGCCGATCAGCACAAAATCTGCGGGCAGCGGTATGCAATGCGAGAGGTAAGTTCATGCCTTGCTTTTACTAGACTTTACCGAATGCAGTCCAGGGCCGCGGTCACGGGAGTGTAGGCACTTGTCGAAGTGGCAGATTCTTGGAATATTGCTCTTACCGGCAACCCGCCGGAATACTAAATAATAGAAGAGATGCAGTTAACCAAACTTCCCCTCGATGCCATCGGCTTCGACTTCGGTACTACCAACAGCTCGGTCGCCCTCGTCGAGGGAGACGCGCAAGTGCGGCTGGCCTCGTTTCCTTCGCTCCAATCACTTGGAGGCGAGACGCAGTCGTTTCGCTCGGTCCTTTATTTTGAGCAGGCGAAAACCTCAGCGGGGCCCAAGCGGATACATGCCTTCGCTGGGCCCACGGCCATTGAACATTATCTTGAGGCCGAGGAAAAGGGACGGCTCGTCCAGTCGCTGAAGTCGCATCTCTCCAGCCGCACGCTGACTGGAACTGAGGTGTTTGGCCGGCGGTACAAGCTGGAAGACCTGATCTCCCGCATGCTGACCGATCTGCGCAAATATGCTGCGCATCAGTTTGAAAAGCCTGTGCGGTACGCCATGGTTGGGAGGCCGGTGCGGTTTGTTGGCGCGGAGTCGGTGGAGGACGACGAGTTTGCGGTTGCACGGTTGCGGGAGGCGTTCGCGCACGCGGGCTTTGAGCATGTGGATTTTGAGATGGAACCGGTTGCGGCGGCCTGCGCGTATGAGTCCACGCTGGACCACGACGAACTGATCCTAATCGGCGACTTCGGCGGCGGCACCAGCGATTTCTCCCTGCTCCGCGTAGGCCCCGACCTCCGCCGCCGCGGACGCACTCCGCAGGATCTGCTGGGCAATAGCGGCGTGGGCTTGGCCGGGGACGCTTTCGATGCACGCATCATTCGCAAGCTCGTCTCGCCTGCGCTCGGTTCGGACTCCGAAGCGCGTTCGCTGAACAAGCTTCTGCCTGCTGTTCCTGCGTGGATTTATGCAAACCTCGAACGCTGGCACTACCTTTCTTTCCTGCGGACGAACAACGTGCGGGAGATCCTGAAGAGCGCGCGCATTCGAGCGCTGGAGCCGGAAAAGATTCAAGCGCTGATTACGCTGATCGAAGAAGACCTCGGCTATCAGCTTCACCAGGCGGTGCAGCAGGTGAAGTTTGCGCTGTCGCAGAGCGAGCGGGCCGAGTTTCGCTTCCGCGACGGCAGTATGGACCTCCGCATCCCGGTCAAGCGCGCCGAATTCGAATCCTGGATTGCGCATGATTTGCAGGCGATTGAAAATTCCATTGACGGGCTGCTGAAGGATTCCGGGGTTGATCCGCGCGCAGTGGATCGCGTGTTCCTTACCGGTGGAAGCTCGTTTGTGCCGGCTGTGCGGCGCATCTTCGAGACGCGCTTCGGCAAGGAACGCATTCGCAGCGGGAACGAGTTCACTTCCGTTGCGCATGGGCTGGCGCTGCGGGCGGCGGAGAAATTGCGGCAAGGTTCGTAAGATAGGTTCTGGGTGATCTCGTTCAATAGCACTCCTCGTCAAATAGGTCCTATCGACTCCCTTCACGTCGCTACGGCCGCTCCTCATGTGCAAAGCTGGTTGAGAGTTGAGGTTTCCCGCCCTTGCGATAGGAAAAAATCCGACCCAGAGGGTACCCCGACGGGGCACGGAGCGTTTACGGCGGTCCGGCGCAACGTTCATTACTCTGCGGCAGGATTTGTAGCTGACGAGGGATCGTCGTCTCTACGCCGTTTTCAACAGCCGATTCACGCTGCATTCACGGTTCATTCACCGAACCGTAAAGGCCGCTCTGTAGCCTCGCACCCATGAGGAACTTACGGATCATTCGCAGAACTCTCCTTTTGGCAGGCCTCTTGATCGCAATCTGTGGCATAAGCGCAAGAGCGCAATACGAGGACGGCAGCCTCATCGGCTCCATCCATGACGCCACCGGCGCGGCAGTCGGAAACGCTGCCCTCACCGTCACCAATATCAATACCGGCAACGTCGTCAAAGTCAACGCAAACGGCTCGGGCGACTACGAAGTTCCATCGCTGCGTGTTGGCCTCTATAACATTGAGGCCACTGCGCCAGGCTTTGCGCCCGCGGAAGCCAAGAACATCACCGTCTCCGTCGCCGGCCGCCAGCGCATCGACCTCACGCTCAAGGTCGGCCAGACCGACATCACCACCGTCGAAGTCAGCGACGTTGCCCTGCAAATTGAAACGGAAACCAGCGAGCGCGGCGAAAACGTCTCCGAATATCAGACCGAATCGCTGCCCCTGGTCAGCCGCAACTACTCTGACTTGTTGGCTCTCGTAACCGGTTCACGCCAGGCGCCCACGGCGGCCACTACGACCGCAGTGACCAGCCTGGTGCGCGCAGGCTCTTACAACGTCAACGGCGAGCGCAGCATGTTCAACAACTACCTGCTCGACGGCCTGGACAACAACGCATACGGCGAGAGCAACCAGGGCTTCGACAACCAGATTATCCAGCCTCCGCCGGATTCCATTTCGCAATTTCAGGTGGTCACAAATAATGAGAGCGCGGAGTACGGCCGCTCCTCCGGCGCCACCATCAACGTGGCCTCGCGCAGCGGCACCAACCAGTTCCACACCACGCTTTACGAGTTCATCCGCAACACCGATCTCAATGCTTTCGGCTACATCCACCCGATCAGCGGCACGCACCCCATCGTCAAACCGGGCTTCAATCGCAACCAGTTTGGCGCGGACTTTGGCGGGCCGATCATCCAGAACAAGCTCTTCTGGTTTTTGGATTACGAGGGCTTCCGCCAGAAGCTTACGCCCGCGGTGGTATTGACCGTTCCAACGCAGAATGAGATCAATGGAATTCTCGCCGTCGACGTGCAGGATCCCTTCAGCCCCGGCACATATTTGAAAGCCGGCACCTCGATCCTCAATTCGCCCGACGCCAGCCCTATTTCCAAGCAGATGCTCAGCTTCTTTAAAGACCTGCCCGCGCAATGCCAGGTCGCGCCCGGTTCAGCCGGCATCAACCCCACTACCGGTGTTGACTCCAACGACTGCGCCACCAATGCGCCTTTCACTGACAATGCCGACAAGGGCGACCTGCGGTTTGATTTTCAGCAGAACGAAAAGAATTCCTGGTTCTTGAAAGCAAGCGACCGCAAAGAGACAGGCATCAACTTTCCCACACTGCCCTTGCCGTTGGATGGGCAAACCAATGGCCGCATCAAGATTCTCGACCAACAGATTGCGCTTGGCTACACACGGCTGATCGGCTCCAACAAAGTGCTCGATGCACGACTTGGGCTCTCCGCCACCAGGGCCGGCAAGTTCACGCTGTCTATCGGCGACAACGCGATCACCATTCCAGGCTTGCCGACGAATCCAGTCGTGGCCGGTGGCCTGCCCTCCACGAGCGTCTCCGGCGGCTTTACAGCCTTTGGACGCCAGAGCACCAATCCGCAATGGCAGTACCCATCGCTGCTTGACCCCAAGGTCAACTTCTCGTGGGTCAAGGGCAAGCACTCGCTCAAGTTCGGCTACGAGTACGAGCACATCTGGATGCAGGTACAGGACTCAAACCCGCTCTACGGCTCGTTTACTTACGGCAAGGGTTACAGCGCCTGCCCCGCATCCGCTGGCACAGCCTGCAACAACCCCACCGCAGCGGCCGACACCTACTGGGCCGACCTGCTGTTTGGCACCACCAGCAACTACGCGCTGGCGACTTACTTCCGCGCCCATCTGCTGCAGACCCTCGACAGTGTTTACGCGCAGGACGACTGGAAGGTCCGCTCCAACCTGACTCTGAATCTCGGCTTGCGCTGGGAATATGGCTCGCCTTATTCGGAGGCCAACAACAACCTCTCCAACTTCGACCCCGCCACGGTTTCCATGCTGACGCTTACTCCTGGATACAGCGGGACCAACGGAATCAAGTCGTATAGCGGCAGCGGTGTCTACGGCAAAACGCTCGTCAACCCATCGCTTGGCGACTACGCACCGCGTGTGGGCTTTGCTTATGCGCCCACGCCTACCATCGCCGTCCGCGGCGGTTTCGGCACAAGCTACGTTCACTACACTCGCGCAGGTTCAGGAGACATTCTGGCCATCAACGCACCTAACGCGCTGTTCGTCTCGGTGACTCAACCGGGCTCGGCGACCGCTTCGGGTTACCGCACCGTCGATCAGGGCTATCCCGCCGGCCTTGCAACAGCTTTCAGCCCCGGCACCGACAACATCACTTATATCCCCAAGGACACCAAGGACAGCTACGTCGAGAGCTTCTTCTTCAGCGTGCAAAAGTCCCTGGCGAAAAACACCCTGCTCGACATCGCATACATCGGCAACCACGGCCTCAAGTTGCAGGGCTTCGACAACGCGAACCAGGGCAATCCGTCGCTCGGCCTTGCCAACCCCACGAATCCGACCGCGGGCGCAGGCTTTGTGCGCCCCTATCCAACCTGGGGCGGCCTGGTGGGAACCACGTATGACTATGGCGACATTACCCAGGCTCTCAACGAGTTCCACTCCCACTTCAACGCGCTGCAGGTGCGCTACGAGCAGCGCTTTGTCGCCGGGCTTACGCTGCTGAATTCCTTCACGTGGGAGCACTCACTCGACAACGCCTCGGCCTCGCTGGAAGGCAACACGCCCTCACCGCAGGACGGCAATAACATCAGCGCGGACTACGGGCAATCGGACTACAACCTGCCGGTGGCCAACGTAACCAGCCTGGTGTACGACCTGCCCGTCGGCCATGGCCGCCAGGTTCTCGCCTCTGCCAATCCCGTTCTCGACGCTGTTGTCGGCGGGTGGCAGATCAGCGCCGTCAACACCGCGCAGGGTGGCACGCCCTTCAACATTGGATACACACCGAACTCCGCCAACGTGGTCTCGCCGCAGATCTCGGCTACCTATCGCGGCGCGAATGAGTATCGACCCAACATCGTTCCCGGCTCAGACGTCGTTCTCTGCCATTCAGGCCATTCCTGCCTGAAGAACATCAACGCCGCCAACGGCAGCATTCAATACGTCAATTACGCCGCCTTCACGCTGCCCGCAACCAAGGACGCGAACGGCAACCTGCTCAGCCCCTTCGGCAACGCGCCGCGCAATCCCGGACGCACGCCGAATTTCTTCGAGACCGACTTCGACATGAACAAGCGCTTCAACACGCCGGTTGAGCGCATGAAGGTCGAATTTCGCGCGGAGTTGTACAACATCTTCAACCACACCAATCTTTACCTGCCCGCCAGCGGCCTGGGCGGCACACTCTCAACAGCCACCAGCATCAACAACCCCACCACCGGCGGCACGATCACCGGCAGCTTCGAGCCACGCATCGTCCAATTCGGCTTGAAGATTGTCTACTAAGACGTCTCTCCCTCCACTGGAAAGTGGGTGCCCCATCCTTTTGCGCCATTGACGAAGGGTGGAAATCAGGAGCAACCCGCGCGGCCTTCGCGCGGGTTCCTTTTTGCCGGTGAAACCGCGATCACCGCCCCCTCCAGGCACAAGAGCTATAATCCGCAGTCGCAGATTCCGATCCGGAACGGCGCGGGATACAAAAGTCCGTGCACCCGCAGCCACTCCGCAGGAATCAGAATCAGGGAGGGGAAATGAAATACCGTCTATTGACAGTCAATCGGGAGTTCGGAAGCGGCGGCGGGCGCATTGCACAGGCTATTGCGGAAAGTCTGAGCTGGAAGCTGCTTGACCGCGACATCATCGACGCCATCGCCTACGCGGCGCACGTCGATCCAAGCGTGGTGCTCCGCTACGACGAGCACGTGGAGTCATGGTTGCGCCGCTTGAATCAGCAGGCCATGCGCTCGGCCGCGCTGGCCGCCGGGCTCGAACTCCGCGACAACGCCGTATTCGACGCCGAGGAGATGGTAAAAATCTCCCAGAAGGTCATTGAGCAGGCCTATTCCGACGGCAATTGCGTCATCGTCGGCCGCGGCTCACAGTGCGTGCTCCAGCACAAGCCGGACTCCTTTCATGTCTTTGTTTACGCTCCCCACAAGGAGCGCATTCTGCGCCTGCGCGACCGCCTGCCGAGGGGCGCGGACATTGAGCAGCGTATCCGTTCCGTCGATGCCGAGCGCGCCAAGTACCTGCAGGAGTATTACAGCAAGCACTGGCTCAATCCCCACCTCTACGACCTGATGATTTCGTCGCATGAGGATGAGGACTCCACTGCGCGCATCATCCTTTGCGCCATGAACAGCTAGTTGTGTGTCTCACCCAGACGATCGCTTAGCCGTTTTGAAGGGTACGGGCTTTAGCCCGTACATAAAGCCTGCAAAATCAACGGGGCTTTAGCCCCCGAGGGAATGCGGGGCCACTCGGAGCGATGGATTCACACGACTGACAACTGATGCAATGACTGAGACATACCACTAGCAACGAGGGTAAGAAAGCTGGGTGCCCCAGGTCTCGCATTTGAGACCTGGGAGACCAAAACCCTCACTCCGCCACTTCACGAGTCCGAATCCTTCCGACCCTGTAGTAAATCGTCAGCCCGGTCACCGAGCCGCACGTCAACAAGCTCGCCGCCATCCCCAGAATCAGCGACCAATCCCGCTGGTAAACCCCATGCACAATTCCAATAGCCTGCAGCACGCTGAACCCTCCAAAAGTAATCAGCGAAATCCCCTCATCGCTTTTCTTGCGCCACACCGCCAGCACCTGCGGCACAAACAGCAGCGCATTGCACCCCAGCCCCAGGCCAAATATCACCGCGACAATCTCTTTCATCCAGCGCGTCTCCCGTCTCCAAACCGTACAGCACTGCGCGCCTTCGCCCTGGCTGCTTCTTCTTCGCGGCTGCGCGGCGGCGCATTCGTCTCAAGCGAGCCGAGCAACCGCGCCGCCGCCGCCGCAATCTCCTCCACCGCCGTCAGAAACGCCGGTTCATTCGCCATCGACGGCTTGTTAAACCCGCTCACCTTGCGTACAAACTGCAAGCTCGCCGCTCGAATCTCCTCATCCGTCACAGGCGGATCGAAGTTGAAAAGCATCTTGATATTCCGGCACATTGCGCGAGACCTCCGTCCGTCTAATGCAGGATACGTGAGATGATCGTCTCGATGACAGACCGCTCCAATGTCGACTTTGAGACGCCTCTCGTCAATGCCATTCGGCACTACCTTCTACAGGAGCCAAATGAGAGAATCTCTGAAGATGAGAACCTTTGTCAGGTTTGTCACTGGCTCGCCCCGCTTCTAGATCGCCGGCTTAAGGCTAACGGCGGATGGGGCCGATATAAGTCTGTAGACGCAATAGTCCCATGCACAGCGACAAGAATTTCGACGGTGCATTTGGAGTTTGAAGGCCTGGTAATTTGGCTCGGAGATGATCCAAGGAAAGAATGGATCGATCCTCTCTCTGCATCGATCAACATTCTGGATCACCCCTCAGAGGCTTTGAGATACAGTTTGCTGTTTGGCAATGCAGAGCGAGGATTGGGAAAATGTCCGTACGGTTCCAGCCAGGATTTCCCCTATGTTCCGGTGACCGAATGGATGTTCACTTTCTGCTCTGATCCGAGTCCCTGCCGCGATTGAAATGGATATATCTGAGAAGCGTCTCCCCGAATTTCCAATTGTCTTCTTCCCAACCGCATAAGCCTCGCCCCTGTAGAATTCATGGAAGCGCAATGCAGCCGCAACCATGACCTATTTCGATCAAGTTACTGAAGCAGCCAGATTCCTTCACTCCATGCTTGGCCCCGTCACCCCGCGCATCGGGATCGTGCTCGGCTCCGGCCTGGGAGCGGTGGCCCACTCTATTGTTGACCCCATTCAGCTCCCTTACGCAGAGATTCCGCACTTCCCGCGCTCGACAGTAGAGGGACACTCGGGCCGCCTGATTGCAGGACTTCTGGGTGGAGTCCCCGTCATCGCGATGCAGGGCCGCGTCCATTTCTACGAGGGCTACACGCCCCAGCAAGTCACCTTCCCCCTGCGCGTTCTGGGCGCACTCGGCATCCGCGGGTTGGTCCTCACCAACGCCGCGGGCGGCATCGCCGAGGGCTACCACATCGGCCAGCTCGTCGCCCTCGCCGACCACATCAACCTGATAGGGTTCAATCCACTTGTCGGACACAACGAGCCGCGATTTGCTGTGAAGCACGGCGCCGGACTGCGGTTTTTCGATATGACCGAGGCCTACTCCAAACCTCTTCGTGCGTTGGCCCACACAGCCGCCGAAGAAGAGGGATTCAAGCTTGCCGAGGGCGTGTATCTCGCCGTCTCCGGCCCCAGCTTCGAGACCCCTGCCGAAATCCGCGCCTTCCGCTCCATGGGCGCAACGCTGGTGGGCATGTCCACGGTGCCGGAGACCATCGTCGCTCGCCACATGGGGATTGAGGTGCTCGGCATCTCCTGCGTCACAAACCTCGCCGCCGGCCTGGGAGCCACGCCCCTGAGTCACGAAGAAGTCTTCGAAGCCGGCCGCCAGGTGGAGCATCGCCTCGCCCGTCTCTTCGAGCGCCTGGTTCCCCGCATCGCCGCCCACCTTGAGCCGCAATCGTGAGCCAGCCCGCATGAGCGACACAAGCCATCGTCAGCCCGTCCTGCCCTTTGCCCCCGTAGTGCTAGCCATCGCCGGCTGTTCTGGCTCCGGCAAGACCACCTTGGCGGCGGAGTTGGCGCGCGCCCTCGGCGGTGTCCACTTTCACTTCGACAACTACTATCGCGACCTGTCGCACATCTCCCTGGCCGAGCGCGCCCTGCGGAACTTCGATAACCCTGCCCTCATCGAGAGCCCGCTGCTGATCGCGCACGTCGCCTCCCTTGCCCAGGGAAATCCCATCGAGCGCCCGCTCTACGACTTCTCCACCTACATCCGCATACCCGGCCAGACTGAAACCTTCCGGCCCGGCCCGTTTGTCCTCGTGGAAGGCCTCTTCGCCCTCTACTATCCGGAACTGCTACCGCTCTACCAGTTGCGCGTCTACATCGACACGCCTGACGACCTTTGCTTTGAGCGCCGTCTCAAGCGCGATATGCAGGAACGCGGCCGTACGCCGGAATCGGTTCGCCGCCAGTACGAAGCCACCGTCCGTCCAGCCAGCCTGGCGTTTGTCCGGCCCTCCGCCGTTCACGCCGACCTCACCATCGACGGCACCGGTGCTCTGGACTGGAAAGTCGAGCGCGTGATGAACGAGATGAGCACCCGCGGTCTTCTGCGCGGAGCGTCCTGACCCCACTCCGTTCCCAAAAAGTTCCGTTCAAGATGAAAATTCAACTTTCTGGCGGCAATCCAGTAACATTCCACAAGAATTCACATCAAAACCATTGGCGGCCGTCGTCCATACCGATAAGGTGAGGGTGAGATGAGCCAATCCATAACCCTGGGCCAACTGACGATGCGTGAAAAATTCAGCCGATCCGTGGACGCGATGAAGCGCAACACAGCCGTCTGGCTGCGGCAGGGCATCTCGCCGCGGCGCCTGGCGCTGACGCTGGCTCTTGGATTCGCCATCGGCTGCGTTCCCGTGGTCGGCATTCCCACGCTGCTCTGCGCCGCACTGGCCTTTACGCTGCGGCTCAATCTGCCCGCCATACAGGCGGCAAACTACGCAGTCATGCCTTTGCAGTTGCTGCTGATTGTGCCTTTTGTGCGGCTGGGCGGATGGCTCATGTCCTCCAGCCCCAACCATGCCGCACAGGCCAGCTTGCTGCTGCACACCACGCCTCTGAAGCTGGTCACGCAGATGGGTTCGCTCGCCGGACAGGCACTGCTGGCTTGGGTGCTCATTGCCGTCCCCGCCGTGCTGCTGCTGACTTTTGCGCTGACGCTGGTGCTGCGGCGCATCCCCGCCGTGTCCGCCGCTGAAGTTGCCGACTGAAGCGGCGATCGAGACCTCTTAAAGCCTGTTCAATAAGTTCGTTCTACGCGAAGGGTACGGGCTTCAGCCCGTACGTCAGGACCTGCAATTGATTGGGCTTTAGCCCCCGAGGGACGCTTTCCCTCAATTTCACCTGAACAAGGGAGTCTTTCCGCAGCCTGTGAAGCCCGTACCGTTGAACTGTCATAGTTTCTGGACAGATTCTTAAAACCTAGCGCCCTATTTCCCCGCCTATGGATCGGGAACCGGTTTCGCGCTCTCCAGCCACGCTGTGTAGATCATGTCCCGCAACATTGAAGCGCCGGCCGCAAGCCGTTCCGCGGTAAACTGGCGCGATTCCGCCGAACCGGCTCCGACAAATCCGCCCGCTTTTTCCAGTTGGTACACCCTTTCGACATAGGTCTTCGTGTTGCGCAGGTAGGCAACGTAGGAATCGAACATATCGCCTTCAATGGCCTTGGGTTCCGTCATGTTGGCCCGCACTTCCGGCTCATGCAGATTGGCGTCGACGAACGGGCCTTCGAACTGCCAGTGAATCTGGTGCGCTGTCGTGTAGCCGTTGGGATTCGGCCCCACCCAGCCGTTGTATTGAATCGTCGTATGCAGAGGCTGCGAGGCGTCGCCCACATAGTGGCCCAGCCAGCCCGCGTAAAAGATCGCCGCTGCTTCCACGCCGTGCGTGTCCTTGCCGGCAGCCGTCAGGGCGCGGTACTCGCGCAGCGCAGCCTTGAGCCGCTCCCAGACCTCGGTCGCTTCCCAAGGCTGCAGCCCGATCTTCTCCGGACGATCTCCCGCCGCAAATACCTTGGCCTCGAAGTCCAGCCGGCGGTGCGGCAACGGACCGAGCGCATCCGCCGGTTCCAGATCGATGAAGTGCTCCGGGGCCTGCGCGGCGCTCAACTCAGGCTCGGCGGGAGACCGCCAGCGATCCGGCTCGGGACCCAGATATTCGATCTCGTTCACGGCTGCCTCCGAGCGCAGAAACGCCGGCACACTTGGCGGCAGCGTACTGGCCGCGAGTTTGTTCACAAGCCGATGGCCTCCATTGCCCCAGGCGCGCGCGGCCGGCGGCTGAGCAACAAGGCAAACCAGTCCGGCTAGAAGCACGGCTGAAAGGGGGAAACGAGCAAGACGAGGAGCAAGAGATGAGCGCAACATGAGCCCAGTATAAGGTTGCTGCCTCCGAACGGTTGCTGAATTCCCTGCCAATGAAACGCCCGTGGTCGCAGAACCTTCGGTTCAATCCCTTTTCCACCCCCCGCGCGCCCGTTACTCCAGCGTTTCGTCCCGTTCAAGAAGAACCGATTTGCATAGAGACTCTGAAATCAAACGCTTATACTACGTCCAAATCGCCAAAGCAGCGGCGTAAGACGGGTTTGCGAGAAAGTAAATCGTCTTTCTTGAATACTTGAGGCCTGTTGGCGGCTGTAAAAGTAACGCCAAAAGGCCGATTTGCTTGATACTAGCCTTGGGGGTTTCATGCCGGACGGCGTTCCCGCCAACAAAACGACCCCTTCAGATCAAGCCGCACCGGCGGTCCGGAGCGGTATCTCCCTGCTGTGGCCTGCGCTGGCCGGCCTGGCCGTGGCTCTGGCGGTGGGAGCAGTTGCGGCACGGCTTGCGTTTGGCCCCCGATTCGATAGTCTTTTGGTCTTTGCGGCCGGCGCCGCTGCCGTAGTGCTGGCGTTGCGCCTCCTGGTCCGCGATCCTGCTCCATCCCTGCCAGTTCCGGCGCCAGCCCCCGATCCGCTCAAGTATCTACTCGAGTCGGCTGGCCCAGGCGTAGTCGCCATCGGCCTGGATGGCAGCCTCACGTACGTCAACCCCGCTGCGGAACGCATGCTCGGCTACCACGCCGACGAGTTGATGAGAGAGTGGGCCACTTTTGAAATCCTGGGACCGGGCGAGGGTGCGCGACTGGTCGCGGAGATCCAAAAAATCTGCGGCATCGAGAGTCAGCCGGAGGCTACCTCTGCCGGCCGCATGGCCGCCTACATGGAATGTTTGCGCAGCCTTCCGCCCAGCCGGGTTCCCAGCTTTGACACCCTGCTTCGCCGCAAGGAAGGCGCACAGTTGCACGTCACGCTCCACACTTCCGCACTGCGTGACGCCGCCGGCGCCGTCACTGGAATGGTCGCTGTGGCTATAGACCAGGGCGCAACCCTGCGTCAGGACCAAGCCCAGCGCGAATCGCAGGAACGCTATCGCGACCTGTTTGAAAACTCCAGCGAGATGATTGCCACGCTCAGTCCGGCGGGCAAGTTTCTCTATGCCAATCCCGCCTGGAAGCGATGCTTCGGCAAAGATGTCCCCGAACTGATCAAGGTCGATTCATTCGATGAGCTTTTTGGCCCCGTTTGCCGAGCTGAAGTTGCGACACTCTTCCGCCGTGCTCTCGATGGTGAGGTGGTGGACCGCGCCCCCTTGCGCTACCACACCCCTGACTGCCGCGTTCTCGAGCTGGAGTTGAGCCTCAGCCAGCGCCAGAAAGCTGGAAATCCGCTGGCCATTCGCTGCCTGATGCGCGATGTAACCCATCAGAAGCAGCGTGAACACCGTCTCGCCCTGCAACTGGTGGTGAGCCAGATTGTCGGCGAGAACGCCTCATCCGATGTCGCCGCCATGCGCATTCTCGAGGCCCTTTGCGTCTCCCAGGGTTGGGACATGGCCGTCAAGTGGGGAGTCAACGCCGAGGAAAAGCGGCTTGAATTCGGTTCTGCCTGGGCCGCTCCCGGTCGCCGCGCCGAGACGTTCATCCAGGAAAGCATGGGCCTCACCCTTCCCGTTGGCGTCGATCTTCCCGGCCACGCCTGGCAAGATGGCCGCCCAGTTTGGTTCTCCGACCTGGCAACCGTGCCGTCCAGCCCGCGCGTTCAGGCCGCTTTGCGAAACGAGATGGTCTCCGGCTGGGCTGTCCCCGTGCGCGAAGGCAACAAGGTGCTGGCCGTCCTCGAGTTCTACTGCCATTTCAGCCTGCGCGAAGACCGCGAAGCCCTGGCCGCCGTGGAAACCGTTGCCGCTTCGCTGGGACAGATGCTGGCGCGCTCCCACGAACGCGGGCGCGCCGAGGAACTCTACCGTCAGCAGGAGATACTGCTCGACTCCGTTGCCGACGGAATTTGCGGCGTGGACCGCCGTGGCCTCATCACCTTTGCCAATCCCGCCGCCGCCCGCTTGCTGGGCGCCGCCGCCGCCAGCCTGACCGGCAAGCCCGTCCACGAACTGCTCCACGGCGCCGCCCCCGCCAACCGCGTGTGCGGCGAGGATTGTCCGCTCCGGCGAGCCTCCGGCCGCGAGAGAGCAGCCGCCGGTGAAGACACGATCTTTCGCGGCGACGGCACTTCCTTCCCTGCCGAATACGTGCTCACGCCCATCGCCGATCAGGGCCGGTTCTCGGGCTCCGTGCTCAGCTTCCGCGACATCAGCCAGCGCTCCGCCCTCGACCGGCTGAAAGACGAATTCATCTCCACCGTCAGCCACGAGCTGCGCACGCCGCTCACGTCCATTCGCGGCGCGCTCGGATTGCTCTCATCGGGCATGCTCGGCGAGGTCAACGAGAAGTCCACCAATCTGCTCCGCATCGCCCTCAACAACTCCGACCGCCTCGTTCGCCTCATCAACGACATCCTCGATCTGGAGCGTATTCAGAGCGGCAAGGAGCCGCTCGCCTTCCGGTCCTCACAGTTAGCCCTGATCGTGCGCCAGGCAATCGATGGCATGGCTCCGGTGGCCGAAGCCGCCGGCGTCCAGCTCATTCACGACACCACCCAGGTGGAGATCGCCGCCGACCCCGACCGCCTGCTCCAGGTCCTCACCAACCTGTTGTCCAACGCGGTCAAATTCTCTCCGCCCAACTCCACCATCTCCGTGATGCTCCGTCCCGGCACCAGCGGCGTCACCCTTTCTGTCATCGACCAGGGCCGCGGCATTCCCGCCGACAAGCTGGAGGCCATCTTCGGACGATTCCAGCAGGTGGATGCCTCCGACTCACGCCAGAAGGGCGGAAGCGGGCTTGGGTTGGCCATCTGCCGCACCATTGTCCAGCAGCACTCCGGGCGCATCTGGGCCGAGCGCAATCCCGTCCGCGGCTCCACGTTCCGCGTTTTCCTGCCTTACAAGCCGGCCCCCATTGAGCCCATCAGAAACCTTTTCGATCATGAAACTGGCCAGGGCACTGTGCTGCTGGCAGACGCCGACCCGGCATCGAGGCCCCACATCGCCGGTTTGCTTACCAGCCACGGCTACCATGTTGTTGAAACCACCAGCGTGGAGGAAACGCTGGCCGCGGCCCACGATAGCGTCGAAGCCATCCTCCTCGACACTTCCCTTGACGGCATGAACGGCTGGGAGATTCTGCCCCTGCTGCGGCGCCTGCGCCCCGACGCCCACACCCCCATCGTTTTGCTGAGCGTGGACAAGCGCCAGGATCCTGCTTCGCTGCCTGGCGATGCCGAGGGCTGGGTTTCCAACCGCCTGAGTGACGATGCCCTGCTGGGAGAACTCGCACGCGTCCTCTGCGGTCCCGGCGAAAATGCGCGCATTCTGATTGTCGAGGACGATGTAGACCTGGCCCGCGTGATTGGCGAAGTCTTCACCCGCGATGCCATTGAGGTGAGGCTGGCCCACACGCTGCAGGATGCGCTGGACGCCTGCTTCTCCTTCCGGCCCCATTTGCTGGTGCTCGATATCGGCCTGCCCGACGGCGACGGCTTCAACGTTGTCGACTGGCTGCGCAAGCACGAGGATCTTGCACGCCTGCCCCTCGTGGTCTACTCCGGCCGCGACCTGTCTCCCGACGAATGCCGCAAGCTCACCCTCGGACCCACGCAGTTCCTCACCAAGGCGCGGGTTCAGCCCCAGCAGCTTGAAGCCCTGGTTCTCACCATGCTGCGCAGTTCCCGTCAAACGGAAGAGACAACTCCTTCGGAATCGTCCGTCCAGAAACCCTGATTCCTGTCTAACCGAACAGCCCAGGGTGCCCCGCCCTCGCGACGCTTTTGTCTTTGTCTCTGGGGTTCTGTCTCCAAAGCTCATAACAAGAAAAAGAACTGTCATCCTGAGCAGCCCGGCTCGCGATGCGAGTTACATTTGCAATGAACAGATCCAGGTTTGGGATAGTCAACGAAACCAGCTAACTCGCTAACTTGCTATCTCCGCGAAGCGGAGGCTAACTTGCTGAATGAATCAAAAGCTTAGCCCAACGGTTCCTTGTTCATAGGGAGCAGCCCGACCCGCTTCCAGCGAGTTATTTGCAATGAACCCCGTGCTCGATTTGCGACAATAGCTCCGTGCCCCGTTCTTGCGACTTTTTTCTGTCGCAAGGGCGGGAAGCCTCAACCCTCAACCAGCCTTGTTCATAGGGAGCGGAACGTACTTCAGCGGAGTCGAAGGACCTGCTTTTCGGAAGCTCGTCAGGCAAACATCTGCGCCGAAAAATTGCGAAGGCTTCTCGATCCAGGACACGAGGGTAGGTTTGGGCCGCCACGGACCCGTCCATTCCCCTCTCCTGTTGCCAGATCGGTTGCCCAATCTTCATCCTTTAGTAACCGAGCCATCGACAGACCCGCCCAGACGTCCGACAATTAAAGCAGCAGCTCTGACAACAAACCGATCCCAGACCCCTGCTCATCGAGGTTCTTTCCTTATGTCTCACAGGATACTGATCATCGACGACGAAGACGATATTCGCGAAGTAGCCGCCCTCAGCCTGGAGACCGTTGCAGGCTGGCAAGTATATGTGGCCAACTCCGGCTCACAAGGTCTGGCGCGCGCCATCGAGCATCAACCGGACGCCATCCTGCTCGACGTCATGATGCCCGGCATGGACGGGCCCACCACCTTCCGCGAACTGCGCAAGAACCCCGCCACTGCCCGCATCCCGGTCCTGCTGCTGACGGCCAAAGTGCAAAGCTCGGATCAGCGACGCTTCGCCGATCTCGGTGTCGAAGCCATCCTCTTCAAGCCTTTTGACCCGCTCACGCTGGCAACCCAGATTTCCGACGCCCTGGGCTGGAACTGATCCCCGATGGCCGCCGACGCGCAAAGCGCGCTTTCCGCCGCCCTCGACCGCATGTGGCTTGCACACCTGCCGGAGTTGCAGGAGCGTGTCAACATACTCCAGGCATCGGCCCAGGCCCTGGCCGCCGGTCCGCTCCCTGCCAACCAGCAACAAGCTGCCGAGTCCGCAGCCCACAAGCTGGCCGGCGTCCTCGGCACCTTCGGCCTCACCCGCGGCACAGTCCTTGCCCGCGAGCTTGAAATCGTCTACTCCCACCAGGACCATCCCGAATCGGACCTGACCGAGCGCCTGGCTGTCCTCACCGCCGAGCTGCGCACCATCGTCGCCTCTCGTTCATAGAAAAACCAGTTGGGTGCCCCATCCTTGCGCCTTTTTTCTGGCGCAAGGGTGGGAAACCTCAACACTAATTGAGGGCCGGATCGGAAGGTCAACCCAGGTCAAACCGATCGAGGTTCATCACCTTGCTCCAGGCCGCCACAAAGTCACGCACGAATTCTTCCTGCGAGTCCGCGCATGCATAGAATTCCGCCAGTGCCCGCAGTTGCGAGTTCGAGCCGAAGACAAGATCCACCACAGTGGCCGTCCACCTGTGTTCCCCGGTCTCCCTATCGTGCCCCTCCAACAAGCCTTCCGGCGCGCCGGACTTCTGCCACTTCGTGTTCATGTCGAGAAGATTCACGAAGAAGTCATTGGTCAACGTTCCGGGCCGCTTGGTGAAAACCCCAAGTTCAGTCTCCCCATAGTTTGCATTCAGCGCGCGCAGGCCACCGATGAGAACCGTCATCTCCGGAGCGGTCAGCGTGAGCAGGTTCGCCCGATCGACCAGCAGTTCCGCCGCCGATCCCTCGTGTTCCTTTCGGAGGTAGTTACGGAACCCGTCCGCGGTCGGCTCCAGCACCGCGAATGCATGAACATCTGTCTGCTCCTGCGACGCATCCGTACGTCCCGGCGCGAAGCCCACCTTCACGTCGTGGCCGGCTTTCTTCGCAGCTTCCTCGACGGCTGCCGAGCCGCCCAGAACGATCAAGTCGGCAAGCGAAACCGTCTTCCCGCCGCTTTGCGCCCCGTTGAATTCCTTCTGAATCGCCTCCAGCGTCTGAAGAACCTTCGCCAGTTCCGCCGGCTGGTTGACTTCCCAGTCCTTTTGCGGAGCAAGTCGAATCCGCGCCCCGTTCGCCCCGCCGCGCTTGTCGCTGCCGCGGAAGGTTGAAGCGGAGGCCCAGGCCGTCGTGACCAGTTGGGAGATGGATAGCCCGGATGCGAGGATCTTGGCCTTGAGCGCAGCAATATCCTGCTCCCCGATCAATTCATGATCCACCGCGGGAATGGGGTCCTGCCACAGCAGGTGCTCCGCGGGAACAAGCGGGCCAAGATACCGCGAGAGAGGCCCCATGTCGCGATGCGTCAGCTTGAACCAGGCCTTGGCAAACGCGTCCGCGAACTCCTGCGGATTCTCCAGAAAGTGCCTGGAAATCTTCTCGTAGCTCGGGTCTATTTTCAGAGACAGGTCCGTCGTGAACATGATCGGTGCATGCTTCTTCTTGGGGTCATGAGCATCCGGCACGGCATCCGCCGCGGCTCCGTCTTTAGGCACCCATTGATGAGCGCCGGCGGGGCTCTTGGTGAGTTCCCATTCATTGCCGAACAGGTTTTCGAAATAATTGTTGTCCCACTTCACCGGGTTGGTGGTCCATGCGCCCTCAAGCCCGCTGCTGATGGTATCTACGCCCTTGCCGCTGCCGAAGCTGTTACTCCAGCCCAGGCCCTGCTCTTCGATGCCGGCGCCCTCGGGTTCGCGGCCGACATACTTGATCGGATCGGCTGCGCCATGCGCTTTGCCGAAGGTGTGTCCGCCGGCGATCAGGGCAACTGTCTCCTCGTCGTTCATCGCCATGCGCTCGAATGTCTCCCGAATATCCCGCGCCGCGGCCACAGGATCGGGGTTGCCGTTTGGTCCTTCCGGATTCACATAAATCAGGCCCATCTGAACAGCGCCGAGAGGATTGTCAAGCTGACGGTCGCCCTTGTAGCGTTCGTCTCCGAGCCACTTGGTCTCAGGTCCCCAGTAAATATCTTCTTCCGGCTCCCACACGTCCTCGCGGCCGCCGCCGAAGCCGAAAGTCTTCAATCCCATCGACTCCAGCGCTACGTTGCCGGTGAGAACGATCAGGTCGGCCCAGGAGATTTTCCGGCCGTACTTCTGCTTGATCGGCCAGATCAACCGGCGCGCCTTGTCGAGGCTCACGTTGTCCGGCCAACTGTTCAGGGGAGCAAATCGCTGTGTACCGTTGCCCGCGCCGCCACGGCCATCGGCGATACGATAGGTGCCCGCGCTATGCCACGCCATGCGGATGAAGAACGGTCCATAGTGGCCGTAGTCCGCGGGCCACCAGGCTTGCGAGTCCGTCATCAAGGCACGCAGGTCTTTGATCACGGCATCCAGGTCGAGGCTCTTGAACTCCTCAGCGTAATTGAATCCCTCGCCCGCGGGATTGGACAGGTTCGAGTGCTGGTGCAGTATCTTCAGGTTCAGTTGATTGGGCCACCAGCTTGCGTTCGTCGTGGCTCCGCCGACTGCGTGTTTGCGGGCGCCGTTCGAAAACGGGCACTTTGCATCGCCAGACATGGCGTTCTGATCGTCGACTATGGGGGGGCCGGGGGTCTTCGATGGGCTTTCAGACATGGGCAAGTCTCCTTTGTTTCCGTCTTGCAATTCTGTTGTTCATCCCGCGGTGCGCGGCAAAAATTCGATATTCAACCTGCTCGGCAGAGCAATCTCCGCCGCCGCAATAATACGCCTGCTCCTTGAGGCTAATCTGCCACCCTTCCATAAGTAAAATCAATTGTTCCTGCAGTAATGATTCTCGCCTCAAGCGTCCCGGCCTGCATGGAGTTTTGCAGTACACTCCGATCGCTTTCCTCGTGAATCCAGGTGCGCGATGAAGCGCGCCGCACATCGATCCAATTCGCACCAATTTGCAGAGATCAATTCTGCTCAGCGCAGTCCACGCACAGGAGCGAACGTAGGGGATGGCCGCCGATGGTTTGAAGTTATTCACCCTGCTCAACTCGGGACTGGCGCCAATGGGAGGATAAGGAATTGAAAACGACCAAATTGTTCGCTGCTGTCGTGGCTCTGCTCATAATCGGAACCATGGTGGGCTGCTGGGGGAACTCCTCGAAATCGCCGGAAGTTTCCAGCAGCATCAGGAAATCGCTCGACCAGGCCGGCCTCAAAGATGTCTCCGTAAGTCAGGATCGCGACAAAGGCGTCGTCACACTCGGCGGACAAGTCGCCACGCAGGACAGCAAGACCCAGGCTGAATCCATCGCAAAGTCCTTTGCTGGCGGACAGGTTGTCGCAGACGAGATTGCCGTCGTTCCCTCCGGTCAGGCAACAGAAGTGAAGGCTGTGAATGACGATCTTGACCAGGGCATCGGGAAGAATCTCGACGCCATCCTGATCCAGAACAAGATGCACGATAGCGTGAATTACAAGGTGAAGAACGGCGTAATCACGCTCTCAGGACAAGTGGACTCGGAAGAGATGCGCAGGAACGCTCAGAACCTCGCGACCTCGGTACCGAAAGTCCAGCAAGTGGTCAACGATTTACAGATCAAGAACCTGAAAGCCAGTTCCTCCCAACCCGGTGCATCTCAATAGGGACACGCGTGAATTGGTGCTGAAGGGTACGGGCTTTACAGGCTGCGGAAAAACTCGATCCATCGGAGAATTCGGAGAGGTTCGAGTGCTTGTTGATCGCTTTGAAAGGGCACGACTTCAGTCGTGCCGCATATAGCTGAAAATAAAGGTGGGCTTTAGCCCCTGCGGGAAGGCTTTCGAGAGCCTGCATTCCCTCGGCGGCTTCTATGAGACGGCTGGTATTGTCAAGGTTTTTGTCTTTGCTTTTGCATTTGTTTTTTCCTTAGTGGCGTTTTTGCAGTTGCAGTTGCAGTTGCAGTTGCAGTTGCAGTTGCTTTTGCGGTT